>OGEO01001234.1_pt1 | contig 16897 bp, 20 predicted proteins | sample 1570661 | NCBI WGS metagenome assembly OGEO01 (sample SAMEA2582142, study PRJEB24529) | metagenome | biome: Human gut stool | place: China | collected 2011
ATTGTCCAGACAGTGTAAACTTTGCTAATTTGGATGATTGCGGATATTCATTAAATATAATAAAGAGAACCCTCTTCCCGCAGAGAGTGACCGTGGCAAGAAGTACAACCCCGTACTTGAGCAGCTCGAAACGCTTACGAACGAGATGTCGGCCATTGGCAAGAAATACGGTGCATCATGCTCACAGATTGGCATTGCCTGGGCTATTGCCAAAGGGACCCTGCCCCTCATTGGAGCCACAAAGGAACGTCACGTTATAGAGGCTGCCGAGGCCGCTGAGATTCAGTTGACCGCGGAAGAAATAGCGCGCCTCGAAGCACTCGCAGATGCTACAGGCGTTGACACTCGCGGAGGATGGGAACACAGTATGGAGTAGTTGTTATGATATGCGCAAATTATTTATTTTTATGGCAATGATGGTCGCAACGACGACGCACGCTCAGGAAGTGATCGATGTGCATACGCACATCATAACCCCAGAGTTTGTGTCTGCTCTCGAAAGTGAAGGCAGACTTCTGGATGAGGGATTCCCTCTTCCGAAATGGGAAGCAGAGGCGCAACTGCAATGGATGGACGAAACCGGAATTTCAACATCAGTTCTAACGATGGCGGCTCCCCTTCCTACCTCTGCCAAAGTAATCCGCAAAACCAACGAGGTCGCTGCCAAACTGAAACGTGAGCACCCCGGCAGGTTCCGCTTCTGCGCTGCCCTCCCTCTGCCCGATGTCAATGCCGCTATCGAGGAAGCCCGCTATGCGCTGGACGTACTCGATGCCGACGGCATCAAACTGGCGACAAACTCCTTTGGACAGTATCTCGGTGCGCCCGAACTCGACACGCTTTTCTCATTCCTCAATGAGCGAAATGCGTTAATCATCCTGCATCCACATCGGCCGGAGCCCGTTAATAGACAGGTGATGAGGCAGACACCCCTCGCTATGCAGGAATATCTCTCTGAGACTACTCGCGCCGTATCGAATATGATCAGTCGCAATGTACTGGCCCGCTATCCCAACATTAAAGTGGTGGTGCCACATTGCGGAGCTTATCTGCCTCTGATGGTGCCACGTATGCGGTCGCTGACGCCTGTGATGCAAGCTAATCATCTTGTCGGCGACATCAACTGGAAGGCGAACCTCGCGGCGCTCTACTACGACCTCGCCGGCGCCCACTCGCCAGAGGTCATCCGTATGCTGCTCAGCATCACCACGCCCGACCACCTGATCTATGGCTCCGACTATCCCTACATCGACCGGCAGGTGCTCACCAAGGGCCTACAGCGCATGCGCCAGTATCTGACCGAGGAACATGACCTCGCGCCTTATAAGGATTTGATTTTATATAAGAATGCAGAACGGCTTTTAGGTCGATCTGACAAGCCATACAAAACAGTTAGATGAAAAGAATAGTAACATTAATATTAGCAGCAATGACTATGGTAACAATGAATGCACAGACGCTTACAGAGCGTCAAAAAGGCTTGGCTGCCTGTGCCTGTCTGATGGCACAGGGGAATATGGAGCGGTTGGAGACGGCCGTGAAGACGGTACTCGACGACGGCGTAACAGTCAATGAGTTGAAGGAGGCTTTCTCACAGCTCTATGCCTACACAGGTTTCCCGCGCTCGCTAAATGCCTTAGGGGTATTGAACAAGGTGCTGGAAAACAAACACGAAAATTGGCAGGAAGGCAAGCCTTGGACACGCCCTGAAATATGGGGCGACGCTGCCAAAGCTCTCAAGCAGGGCACCGAGGTGCAGACACAGCTCTCTGGTCGTGCGTTCGACTATAACTTCTGCCCGCAGGACGACTACTATCTGAAGGCTCACCTCTTTGGCGACATCTTCGCTGGCGACCAATTGTCGCATGCCGACCGCGAGATTGTGACCGTGGCGGCATTGAGTGGCCTCGAAGGTGTTGCTCCACAGCTGGCAGCCCACAAGCAAGGCGCAGTGAACATGGGCAATTCACAGGAGCTTGTCAATGAACTCTGCATGTGGCTTGACGGCAAGGGCTACACTCTCCATAGCAAATGGCCCAAGGGCGAGCCGAATACCGCCTACGCGAAGTACTTTATCGGCAATAGCTATCTGGCCGATATGGGCGGGGACGTGATGAACGTAACCTTCGAGCCACGTTGCCGCAACAACTGGCATGTCCACCACAAAGCTGTACAGGTGCTCATCTGCGTAGCTGGTCGCGGATGGTATCAGGAATGGGGCAAAGAAGCCGTCGAGATGACTCCTGGAACCGTCATCGCCATTCCAGCAGAGGTAAAGCACTGGCACGGAGCCGCCCAAGACTCATGGTTTCAGCATCTCACCTACAACAAGGATGTACAGGAGGGCCATAGCAACGAGTGGCTGGAACCAGTGTCGGAAGAACTGTATAACAAGCTGAAATAGACGTTCAAAAACAGAAAAAACGTTCGGCCAATTCGTATTGGCCGAACGTCCTATTAATATAATATAAGGTGTGTTGGGCAGTTTCTACCCAACACATATTCTTATACTTTTCGCGCGGCAGCCACCCACACCGGCTCATCTCTCATTACAGGGCGGTTGTCAGCCATGACACCTTCAAGACTGTGCGGAACGTAAGGCTCCTCAAGATACTTCATGTCATCATCCGTCAGTTTTACGTTGAAGGCATTGACGGCTCCGTCAATATGGTGCATTTTTGTTGCGCCGACGATGGGGGCATCCACCTTGCGCAGTATCCATGCAAGAGAGATTTCAGTCATCGACACTCCATAGCGTTGAGCCAGCTCGGCGACACGACTTATGATCTTGTCGTCTTCTTTTGCCGTAGCATCATATTTATGATGCAAGTAGGCATCCTTTTGCAAGCGGTTGGACGTCTCACCCGGACGGCGCGAAAGCTTGCCGGAAGCGAGTGCCGAGTAGGGCGTCATGGCAATACCGTCTTCCTGGCACATTTGGAACATCTCGCGTTCTTCCTCACGCATAATCATATTGTAGTGGTTCTGAACAGATATAATCTCTGCCCAACCATTTTTCTTGGCAATTGCGTTCATCTTTGCCAATTGATAAGGAAAGACATTGGCAATGCCGAGATAGCGTGCTTTTCCCTCTTTCACGACATTGTTCATCCCCTCAAGGATGTCTTCCATCGGAGTCTTGTAATCCCAGATGTGGTAGATATACAGGTCCACATAGTCCATGCCAAGGTGTTCAAGCGATGTATTGATGCTGTTTTCTACATGCTGTTGTCCGCTGACACCCTTCTCTATCTCCTCTGCGGTGCGTGGAAGAAACTTCGTAGCTACGACAACATCTTCTCTGCCTGCCATGTCTCTCAGCGCGCGCCCTACATACTGCTCGGACGTTCCAAGCTGATAGGCAATGGCAGTGTCGAAAAAGTTGATGCCGTTGTCAAGAGCATATTTTATGATCTTGCGCGTCTCAGACTCTCCAACAGTCCATGAGTGCTGACCAATCGTGTTGTCACCGAATCCCATACAGCCCAGACAGATGCGGCTGACATTCAAATCTGATTTTCCTAACCTGATGTATTCCATATTATTATAAATTGTTGTTATTCTGCTATTTCATCCAATGTGTAATGCGGATGATGATTCTTGTATTACCACTGCAAAGGTAAGCATTTCTCCAGAATCATATCTTATCAGAATTTGGGAGAAACTAACCTTTTTCACGGAAAGATGCAAAGATCTGCTTTTTTCTGATTATCTTTGTCACCAATAAAAGACCTTCGGACTATGGCAAAGATAGAGATTGTGAACAATGTGAACGACTACGTTCATTATGTCGGCGCTGAAGAGCTGCATCCTCATGTGGCGGTAATTCACTATGACGAACTCGACCACGTTCGCCATTGCCTGAGCAATTATAATGTGTACGGCTTATTCTTGCAGAAGGAGTTTCCCTATGGCCTTTCTTATGGAATGGGAAACTACTCGGCTGCTGACGGCTCGCTCATTGCTGTGGCCCCCGGGCAGATAGGTGGCTTGTCAGACGATGGAACGATCATCCATCTCCATGGATGGGTGTTGATGTTCGATCAAGACTTCGTGCGTGGTACAGATCTTGAGAAACACATGGGAGATTATCATTTCTTCAACTACAACAATAACGAGGCTCTGCAGATGAAACCCGACGAGAAGCGGGTGCTTGCCACAATCATAAAGATGATTCGCATGGAGTTGAAAAACAATGACTCTGGTGACTTGACAGACGATATTGTCAGGTCGTATATTCAACTTATATTACAGTATTGTCAACGGTTCTACAACCGCCAGTTTCATGAGGCGACATCAGGGAAGAGCGACCTTCTTGTCCGCTTTCGGAAGGTCCTTGAGGAGTATTATGAGAAAAAGCTGCAAATCAAGAATGGCACGCCGAGTGTGGCCTATTGTGCAAGCGAGATGTTTCTTTCTGCCAACTATTTCGGCGATGTGGTCAAAACGGCTACAGGCGATACAGCCTCCCATTACATCCGTCATTTCGTCATTGACAAGGCAAAGAGTATGCTCGTGGGCGGAAATCAAATAACCGAGACCGCTGACAGTCTCGGCTTTGAGTATCCTCAACATTTCACGCGGATGTTCAAGCTGGAGACGGGAATGTCGCCGTCTCAGTTTCTGAGAAACATCAAATGACATCCATCAGTGTCGAATGTAACGGTCGTCTGTTGTGGGCATCGAGGCTGTATCGTTGATATAACGCTCTACTCTCATGTGGAGGTCATATTTCTCGCGAAGGCGCGCAAGCGATCTCATCATTGGCGAGGCGTGATGGACGTCAATAGCCACTTGGCTGCTCCAACTGTCAATGAGCAAAACGGTCTCGGGGTCTGACAGCGATAGAAAATAGTCATAGCGGAGATTGCCCTTCTCATGACGGATGGAATCGGCAATGCCGCTGGCTTCCATCTCTTCCACGAATTTTCTTGCACTACCGTTCTTTCCTGTATAATAAAGGTTGACAGTGATGGCCTTGGCTGATTGCTTGCATGTTGCTGCCGCAACTTGTGATTGGGCATGTAAATCCGTTGTGCAAGAGAGTAGCATAATGAATGCTCCAAATAATGTATTCATACTGATGTTCATAAATGTAATCTGCTATTATGTTCGATGCAAAGGTAATGAAGTTTTTCGAATGGAAGAATACCGAATAATGGGATATATTAACCAGATTAACGGAAAAGGATTCTGCTATTGCTTAGCCAGAGTCAACTTCATATTTAAACGCCCAAATTCGTTAAATTGCTGAGACTTAATGGCTTATTAATCAGCAACCATGTTTTTATCAAAGAAGACAGACGTACCTTCTCTCTGAAGGAAGGCATTGAGGCTATAGATACTCATCAGTTAAGCTAAGATATATTTAGACTATAACCGATAAAAACCTTTGCATCAGCGCCAAGGGTTTAGGTCGTCCACCCACCCTCAAAGGGCAAGGCCTCCTAACTCTTGGTGCTGACACAAAGGGGGTACATCGAAAACAGGCTGGCGCGATGATTGGTCTTTTCCCCAGCCCTTATATCATTTAATTTCTAACCAAGAAATTGCTGACGACTGATGCCGCGCGCAGTGCTTCCATTTACTGAGAAACCGTGGTTCACGCCCGGCAGAAGGTAAAGTTCGGCATTTTTGTAGCCGTTCTTGTAACGCTCGCTGTAAGTATAAGGCACGACACGGTCGGCTGTGCCATGAACAAGAATAACGGGTCCGGTATACAGAAGGACTGTCTCATAGATAGGCAGCGTCTGGGCGGTTACAAAGTAATTGCGGCCGACATGTATATTGCGTCTTGGTACGGCAACGGTTTCCGGGATATTGCCAGCATCATAGGTTGCGCCTTGCACCTGTCCACAGAGCGCATCATCACGAAGAACAGCCGCCGGAGCGCAGAGAGCGACACTGCGGATACTGCCCTTGAGCCAAGAAAAAGGTTGGAAATAATTTGGAAGATTGAGCAGATAACGCTGATAGTAGAAGTCGGCATAGTCAAATTCAGAGCGTTTATAATCTTTACAAGGTAAAATTGCAGCATGCTGCAAAAATATCTTATGGAATATGGGGATCTCCCAAGGGCTTGTATTTCTTTTTTGGGGGTAGTGATCCAGCTCTTTGGGGTAGTTGTTGCTTACATACTTATCTGTAGCGATAATGCTGCCGATGATCCATGTAGCCCAGGTCGTCCTGATGGTTGTAGGCCTCCTTCTCGAAGCGGATATGGAAGTATGCCTTGAGGCCGTTGCGGTATTTGACGAGCAAGAAGAGCCATTCGAGCACATACCACAGATAGAAGCCGATGTAGAGCAGTTCACGTTGCTGGGCGGTGTGGATGCGCTCGTGGTTGAGTTCCGCGGCATTGAGCTCCTGCACGGTGAAGATGATGCCGAAGAGGTTGATGGCATAGAAGCCGCCCATGAAAGGGAAACGCCTAATGTGGACTACCTTGGTCATCTATATGGATTGTCAGTCTGTTTAATGGGCCAGCCCCCAAGCATCCCCCTGCATCCGTCTTCGATGAGGTCGAGGGCGAGCTCGAAGTCTTCGCCATCGCCATAGTATGGGTCGGGAACGGAGGTCCTCCCCTTGTATTTTGTGAAGTAGTCGGCCATGCGGATGACCTTGCGGCGGTCGGCCTCGCTGTGTGCTTTGCTGCAGATGTCGTGGTAGTTCTCATCGTCCATGACCACGATGTAGTCGAAGTCGGCAAAGTCATGGCTTGCGTCGAACTGGCGTGCGATGTGGTCAATGCGATAGCCGCGTCGTGCACCATGCTGTCGCATCCGCTTGTCGGGCAGCTGGCCGACGTGCCACGGGCCGATTCCTGCTGAGTCGATGTAGAACTTGCCCGTCAGCCCTGCGTCGTCAACGTATTTCTGCATGATGGCGTTTGCCGCCGGAGAGCGGCAGATGTTGCCCAGGCAGATGAAAAGAATCTTTGTCTTGTCCATATCTTTTTTTGATGATTGTAAAGGTAGTAATTATTTGAATAGAAAAAGCACAAAATGGGATTTTTCTGTACCAAATATATCTATATCACATTTTTCCTTTCAAAAATAGTGGCCCTATTACATTTTTCCAAATGTTTTAGGCTATCATATCACATTTTTCCATTTGTAGCTTCGCTCCTCCTCGGGGTATAGCAGAAACAAATCGGTTGGACAGGATAGACACCTGCCCAACCAACCTCATTTCCTCAGCCATCTGAGATAATCCTCATCCCAGTCAACCTTCATTTTAAAGATTGCCCATTTTCCGTCTCCGCCCAAATCCCAGGGGCTGGTCAGTTCATAAGAGCGGAAAGGATGACCATCGAATTGGCAAGTTCTTACCAACTGATTGGCATGATGCCGAAATCTCCGGCTGCTGATCTGTTTTCCTTTCTTTTGTGACTTGCAGCAACACCAAGTGCCGCCAGCCACCTTTCGTCTGCTTTTTCCCTTTGTCTGTAATGTTTGTCGCGCCAGCCTGTTTTGAAGGTTTTACTTGCTGTGATGCAAGCTTTCGTGCCTAAGGCTTGCATCACAGCAAGTGATTCGCTGGTTTGGGTCAAAAAGAATATGAATTTCTGTCAAACCTTACCTATATGAGAATATTAACAGCTTCATTCATTATCATTTTGGGTGACGCATTGACGAAAGTTTGGCACCGTTATCTTGACCGCAACAACTTTAACGCCCAAAAGGCCTACCAGTCGCTTGGTATGCGTGAGAGCCACGATTTGATGTATGATTATAGTAAGAGGATATTTCATAAACTGAAGTAAAGATAGGCTGATGACGTTGTTGTTTATGGACAGCTATGTTCTGATGGGGTCGAAGCGGCATTCTCATGGGGACTAAGCTACGTTTTTCATGGGGTCGAAGCTATGTTCCCTATATGGTAATGCTATAGAAAAAGATTGTTCGCTACGCAGGGAATGATCAAAACCTACGTAGCGAACAATCGTTTGTCAGGCAGCAAAAACAAGCGTTGAAAATCGAGCTAAACCTCGGTATAGACGTTGGTGGTGCCTATCTTTGTCTTTTGCAGGATAGGATTGTCGCCCTTTGTCATGTTCTCAAGGCATTTCCTTGCCGAATGGGCACTCAGCCCGGTGGCACAGCGGTATTCCTCCACCGTTACATAACGATTGCCGTTGGCATCCGACGACAGGCAACGCTCCAGTTCGGGATTGCGCTGACTGTAATAATTGGTGTCTATCGGATGGTTGCGACGGTCTATCTGTATGCTTTGAAACTGTCTCTGCACCGCCTCACGGAACTCCTTGGTAGGCCGGAAGTCTATGCCGCCAAGCCAAATGTCATTGGCCGTTACGGTCTCGTCCTCGGTCATTGTACGCAAGAACTGTGGCTTGATGTAGAAGCTTCCAATAGGAGTCTTTATTCGCTTATGGTCGCCGATGAGATGAGGAATGGCATACATCAGTGCCTCAAAGCATCGGTTGACATAGCCTTTGGGCAGATTCTCATACTCATGGCAGAAATCGTCAAGCTTGTCAAGTCCTACCTCTTCACGGGCATTGGAGGACACATAGAGCATCTTGTGTCCATTGTCGTCATTGAAGTTGGATGGGTAAACCACCACATGCAGCGGGTCTGTTTTCTGTCGTGCCATTATTGATAATCTTTATGTTAATATTCTTGTCAAGCTTTACTCGTCACCCATAATCAACCGATATTATGAGAGACGGGTATTACGGACACTTTCACCAGGGTCGTCATGAATCCCTTGATGGTATGCTATTTACTATGCTTGATATCATGGAGATAGCGGAATTAACTATGAGATAACTGAATTGACTACATGAACGAATTTGACTGGTAAAAAATAAGAGTCAGTATTGGAACTCTACGCTGACTGTCGTCGGTCCTTCTGGACAACTGTCAAAATGAACATCGGCACCAATCAGACTGGCGAACCGACGCACCACGGCGAGACCAAGTCCAAACCCCTTGACCTGCTGATGGCCGGTGGAGATGGAACGATAGAACTTGTCGAAGACTTTCTCGCATTCCGCCGTCGGTATGCCGCGCCCGGTATTGGAGAACACCATCAGCGTGTGGCCGTCCTGCCGGTAGGCAGAAAGCTTTATCTCACCACCGTCATCACAATATTTCGTGGCATTGGAGATGAGGTTGCCAACGATGACGCCCAACGCATTGCGGTCGGCGTTGATGGTGAGTTCATTGGGCGCGACGTTCATCGTGATGTGCAAGCCCCTGCGAATGATTTGGTTGGAATAGGCACTGATAGTCTCACTGAACAGCTCGTGTATATTGATGTCAGTGGGAGTCAGCCGGAAGTGCGGGCTGTCGGCGCGTGTGAGCATGAGCATGTTGTCCACCATGCGGTTCATGTTGTCCACCACCCCTATATTCTCCTTGATTTTCCGCTCGTACTCCTCCTGCGCCCGCGGTTTACGGACGAGCACCTCCAAGGAGCCCTTGATAACCGCCAGTGGTGTGCGCAGTTCGTGCGATGCATAGCTGGTGAACTGCCTCTCTCGTGCCAGCGACTCCTGCAAGGGCCTGATGCTCTGCCGAGCCACGTCGCGGGCGATAAAATAGAGGCACACAAAGATGAGGACAGAGAACACAGCCTGCATCATCAGTAAACCTATCATCCATGTTGTGGGATGCTGAATACGTCCCAAAGCCAACAGATGGAAGGCATAAAGGTTAATACCCATGGATATGGAACATGGAATAAGGGCACACAGACCGCCCTGGACAATAATCTTGCGGGCGATATCATCCTGCAGGTGTTCCTGTTCTTTCTTGTCAATATCGTTGGTCATAGGCGGATCATATTTTGTGGAGTTACCTGTCTGTGGCGATGAAGCCCACGCCACGGATGGTCTTGATGCAGCCGTCGGTCTTCAAATGGAGCTTTCTGCGAAGAGCATTCATGAACACGTCGATGACTCCCGTTTCGTATTGGAAGTCGATGCCCCACACGTCCTTGATAATATCCTCACGTGGGCAGACACGGTCTTTGTGCCTGATGAAATAGACCAGCAGGTCAAATTCTCGGCCTGTCAGCTGCACATCCTTGTCGCTGGCCAGCACTTGATGTGTGGTGAGATTGACCGAGATGTCGCCCAGCCGCAGCAGCTCATCGTGCTGTCTGTTGCGGAAGTGAATCTTGATGCGTTCCAGAAGCTCGTCAAAGGAGAAAGGTTTCTTGATATAGTCGTTGGCACCTGTACGCAGACCTTTGATGGTGTCCTCAACCCCGTCTTTGGCTGTCAAGAAGAGCACGGGCGTGGCCTCGTCGGTCGCACGGATGTGGTGGCACACCTCGATTCCGTCCATGGTGGGCAGCATCCAGTCGAGCAGCACCAAGTCGGGCCGCCAGTCAGCAAAGTCACGCAGTGCGTCACTGCCGTCAGTGGCCACAAGCGTGTCGTAGCCTTCGTCGGTCAGCCCTTCTTGCAGAAAGGTGTAGATGCCGGGCTCGTCCTCAACGATAAGAATTTTTATCATGGCTTATTTGCTATAGATGTGATCAATGACGATGCTGAAAATATAGTTGGGATAGACCTTTCGGATTTCCTGTAAGAGCTGGAACTGGAAGGCATTGTCGTCATGCACCGTATCGTCAGGCACCACGTCGAAGGTGACGGTACGCTTTTCCTCAAGATAGAAATATCCATGCACCTGCTCAATATGAGGATAGCTCTTCAGAAAAGCCATCACACCCTTTTGCAGCTCACTCTCCTTGCCATGGTCGCAAACTGCATAGATGCCCACAGTGACAATGACATGATATTTATCGTAGAGCAGTTTGGTGATGGACCTGGTGAGGCCATGGATACGGTTGGCCGTCATCGATTCGGGCACGCTGACGTGGAGCGAGCCGATGATGGCGTTGGGACCATAGTAGTTGAGGATGACATCATAGACGCCGAGCACTCCGGCAAACTGCTTTACGTCCTGCACGATGTGATGCATCATGTCCTTCGGAATGCTCTTGCCGAGAAGCTGGCCCACAGGAGCCCCAATCATATCGATGCCCGCCTTGATGATGACGAGCGAGATGATGGATCCGAGGATGCCGTCGAGGTTGACTCCCGTGAAGAGCATGATGCCGGCGGAGACGAGCGTGGAGAGCGTCACCACGGCATCGAAGGTGGCATCAGCGCCACTGGCCTCCAAGGCGTTGCTCTGCAACCTTGCACCCTGCTTCTTCACATACCAGCCCAAGACTATCTTCACGACGATAGCCACGATGATGATGGTCAGCGTGACGGCGGTGTAGGAAGGATTGGTAGGGTTGAAAATCTTCTTCACGCTCTCCACTAAGGAGAGAATACCCGTGGAGAGTACGATGACCGAGATGATGATGGCACTGAAATACTCCACACGGCCATAGCCAAAGGGATGGTCGCGGTCGGCGGGCTTCTCCGAGAGTTTCGTGCCCACGATGGTGATGACCGACGAGAGGGCATCGCTGAGATTGTTGACAGCGTCCATGACGATGGCCACCGAGCCGGCCACCCATCCTGCCACAGCCTTGAACGCGGCGAGAAAGAGGTTCGCGGCGATGCCGACCACACTCGTGCGGATGATTTGCTGATTTCTATTCATATTATACTATATTGTATATACTCCCAACGTTAAAATGAAACGGGGTACAGACATTCTGAACCGTAACGATACCAGCCAGACTATATCATTACCAACTGGCAACTAAGTTATTTTCAATCAACTGCAAATTTACAACACTTTTCTCAAAAAACCGATATATGAAGACAAAAAAGGCAGACTTTGCCCACGATATTTCTCCTCATCGGCAAGTTAGGAGAACGGGGTGTGGCACTTATAGCCACGATAAGGGTGTCACCCTCAAATAAAAAGGGCGCACTCCAAGTCCGCCCTTTCTGTCAGAATTCAATATGACAGCAGTAGCATCACTGCCGCATATTCCCGTTTGTGTTATTACAAGTGGAGATTTTCAACAAATGCTTTCAGATTCATGAGATCTTCGTCATTGGGATGTCCCCGATGCAGGAGCGTGAGTGCGCCACGGCAATGAAACTCACGATTATCAACCTTAATACCGCGCTCCTCCAATAACTGTCGCACCTGTGGGTAAGACGAAGGCTGAAGGGCCGCTGAGCTGAAGCAGATGACGTTCTTCACTTTCGTGCTGTCGAGCGTCCGAATGAATTCCTTCATCCTATTGTCGATACCGGAATAGTAGACAGCACTTCCGAGCAGGAGTGTGTCGACGGGGTATGTAATGGGATGTGACACATCCTCAGCCTTCACACCTGTAACGGCAGCAACAATGTCGGCCATTTTCTTTATGTGGCCCGTCTTGCTTTAATATCTAATAGCGATACTCATCGTTCTGACAGCAGTCTCTTCACCTGTCGTTCCACGTCGGCCATGTCATGTGTGGGTTCGAAACGGGCAACGACCTCTCCTTTGCGGTTGATGAGGAACTTGGTGAAGTTCCACTTGATATCACTGCTCTCGCGCCAGCCCGGGCACTTCTCGTTGAACATCTTTTCAAGTACGGGAGTCAGCTCGTTGTCGGCATCAAATCCCTTGAATCCTTTCTGCGACTTGAGCCATTGGAACAGAGGAAGTGCGTTCTCACCATTGACCTCACACTTCTTGAACTGTGGGAAATCGGTGCCGAACTTCATCTGGCAGAACTCCGTTATCTCCTCGTCGCTGCCCGGTGCCTGATGACCGAACTGGTCGCAAGGGAAGTCGAGAATCTCGAAGCCGCAGCCCTTGTGCCGACGGTACATGGCTTCCAGTTCCTCATACTGCGGGGTAAAGCCACAGCCCGTAGCCGTGTTCACCACCAAGAGCACGTCGCCCTTATACTGCGAAAGGTCCACCTTGTTGCCTTTCTTGTCCAACACACAAAAATTATAAACAGTGTCCATACAATCTTTTACCTTGAAAATCAAAACTCATTTACAATATAAAACAAACACTGAGAGATGCTGTCGGTGAAGTATCTTATCACGTCTTTCATCTCCCTGTCTCTGTCACCTTTCTGGTAAGGTGTCAGACGACTCTTACTCGTGCTTGTTACATTTGCTTGACCAGCCAGTTTTGCTCGCCAATCATCTCGGCCATCTCCACCTGCTCCTGGCTCCAGTAGAGGTCTTCCTCCTCATCGGCGAGATAGGCCTTCAGCAAGTCGTAAGTTGTGGGATCACCACAGACCTCTGCCACGCAACCGTAGAGCATCTCCACGCCCTTCTCCTGGATGTCGAGGTCGGCTTTGACATAACCGAGAGGAGCCTTGACAATCTCGCTGCCCTTGCGGTCTTCCACCTTCACTTCGCCGCCGAGGTCGAGGATGCGTGAGATGAACTTCTCCACCCATCCCATCTCTTCTTGATAGTGGCCGGTGTATTTCTCACCGAGCTTCTTAAAGCCCTGGGCCTCGAAGTACTTGCCCTGCACCATGTGTACGAAAGCACCGTTTGACAACTCTGTGGTGAGGAACTGTAAAGCCTCGATTGATTTTTTCTTATCCATGTCTATTCTTGTTTAAATGTTTATACTTGTTGTTTTCTTTTGACGGTGCAAAGGTACGGACTTCCTCGCCAAAGATGCTTAAGATTGACTTAACTGTTCCTTAAGATTGTCTTAAGGCGTCGGTGACTCTTAAGGCATCGGTGACGTTCTACTACATCTGGCTGAGAGCCATCAACGGACCGCATGTCGTTGTCGGGAAGGCATAGATGGAATGAACAAACTGTTCACGGGTCATCTTGTTGAAGATGACGAGCGACAGCACATCGATCCAGACACCGGCATCAGAGCCGATGGCTGCCGCGCCGACAAGCAGATTGCTCTCTTTGTCGAAGATGAAAGCTAACTTACTCAAGTTTCGGAAGTTTGCCTATTCCTTTGCAGGGGCGGCTAGGTAGGGTTAGGGGCCGTCCCTGCAAAGGGTTAATTCACTACCGAAACTTGAGTAAACTTACATTATTCATAGAATTGTTTTAAGGATAGCATGTCTGCAGCACATCATCTTCTCCACCATCTCATACTTTCGCTGCCTGTCAGCCTCAAAGCGTTTGAGGAAATCCTCTCTTGTATTCATCTTCTCCATATTCTTTCACCTTTCTATTTTGCAAAAATAATCTTTTCGTTGCAACTTCCAAATTTTTGGCTATTTGTCTTCATTTTATTCATACATTCACTACATGTTGGCGTAGCATCCCTTTGTATCCGTCCTCGATGAGGTCGAGGGCGAGCTCGAAGTCTCCGCCATCGCCATAGTATGGGTCGGGCACGGAGGTCCTCCCCTTGTACTTCGTGAAGTAGTCGGCCATGCGGATAACCTTGCGGCGGTCGGCCTCGTTGTGCGCCTTGCGGCAGATGTCGTGGTAGTTCTCGTCGTCCATGACCACAATGTAGTCGAAGTCGGCAAAGTCATGGCTTGCGTCGAACTGGCGGGCGATGTGGTCAATGCGATAGCCGCGTCGTGCACCATGCTGACGCATCCGCTTGTCGGGCAGCTATTATTTGAATAGAAAAAGCATAAAATGGGACTTTTCTGTTCCAAATATCACTTTTTTGCTTCGTCATTCGCTTCATTCCTGTCTGCATTCCCACGCTCACTTTGTTTCCCTCTCCCGCAGAAACTGCCTCAGCAGGAAGGTGAGGAAATAAGGGAAGGTGTAGAACTGGCCATTGAAGCCAATGTTGCGGTAGCCCAGCTTGATACCGTAGCGAATATCCGGATAACGGTCGCTCTCAATGAGTTTCACGAGCGACTTAGTGCTACTGTCTTGCGATTTCACCTCCACGGGAATGAGCGTGCGAGCATCCCTAATGAAGAAGTCCATCTCTACCGTGCTCTTCTCATTGCGGTAATAATACAACTCATAGCCGGCTTTCACCAGCATGTCGCCGACAATATTCTCGTAGATGGCACCTTTGTACGTACCGAAGTTACGGTTTCTTCTGAGGTCCTCCTGCGATTCCTCATCAAGCGAGGCAATAAGCAGACCAGTGTCTTTGAAATAAATCTTGTATTGTGCGGGATTGTAGTTACCCTTTAGTGGCAATTCCGGCATCTCCATGCAATAGCAGGGGTTGATGATGCCGGCATTGGCCAGCCACTCCACACTGCCGATGTATTCTCTATTGCGCGCCCCTGTCGCAATCTTCGACACTTGGAATTTCTTGTTGTCCTTGGCCAAGAAGACAGAGATATGTCTGAACACGTTTAGGATCCTTGCACGCTCCATGCCCTCACGTGCATATTTGGTGATGTCCTCTTCATAGTCCAGCAGCAACTGGCGCTGGAGTTCCAGCGTGCCACTGAAGTTTCCCTGGCGGATGTAGGTGCTGACGACCTCCGGCATGCCGCCGACAATCATATAGTCTTTGAAGATGTCCATCAGTACTTTCATCTGCATCTCTGAGAGGGGCTTCACCGCTATCATGTGCTGCAACAAATCATTCGTCAGCGTCTCGTTGTAGCCCTTGGCCCAAAGGAACTCCTCAAAGTCCATGGAATGCATCTCATAATCCTGCTTGTAACCAACGCTATTGGATTCTATCTGCTTGTAATACAATCCCATGAGTGAGACGGAGCAGATGACATCATAGCGCCCGTCCAGCTTGAATGACTTCAATGCCGTTGCACAGTCCGGGCAGTCTTGCAATTCGTCGAAGAAAAACAGAGTGCCGTTGGGAAAGGTCAGCGAGGGGTCTATCAATGAGATGTTCTTGATAATTTGGTCTACTTCATAGCCGTCGCTGAAAATCTGCTTGTATTGTTTTTGGAATACAAAGTTGATCTCAATGACGTTGGTATAGTGTGTCCGGGCAAACTGGCGGATGGATTCTGTCTTGCCAATCTGCCGTGCCCCTCTCACTATCAGAGGTTTGTGGTTGGCATCCGCCTTCCACTCCTCAAGAAAACGGTCAATCTTTCGTCTGAGCAATTTCATAGTCGTATCACATTTTTCCTTGCAAATATAGCAACTTCATCACATTTTTCCAAATTTTTAGACTAAAATATCACATTTTTCCTATTTTTATGTGGTATGGTTCCATCCTACCTCACATCCTGCATGCGAAAGCACTAAAGATTCTATGAGTATTCTCATGCGGTGTAATCTATACCGAAGGTCAAAACCAGGAAATAGAGGCTCTAAGGTCTTCTATCTGGAAGCAACAAACAGGCAGATTCCTCTGAGAGACGAAAAGAAAAGAGTTTGAAGCCAAACAAGACGCCATGAGAGCCGAACAAGTTTAAGTTTAAGCACACCCATGTATATAGACATGTAAACTTAAACCTGTTCACTTTGCTTTCTCTTTTGGTCCATACCACGATCACAACTTATGAGACCCTTCTCCGTCATTCAGAGAAGTTATCATTTTCGCCGGAACAACTGCATTTTGCTGTTGATACTTCAAATTTGTTCGAGTTTGTCGAAGTTAGTAGTAATAAATAGAGTTAAATACGTTAAATTTGGGGTTAAGATTTACTATCCTTTATTTCCAGTACCACATGACAATCTTTTGAAAGTTAAAGTGTTGATTATCATGGTCTCCAATAGGCTGCATACAGTGTTGATGTCAGCATCTTCTGCGACACATCGGGTATTTCTTTACAGAGATCGCGGAAGCGCATGGGCTGCGAATTGCCTTGCAGTGTCAGCAACACGAGCAAAGACCAGCGGTCGCTTATCCTTGAAAGGACATTCCTAATCGGGCAATTTGGAAACAGTGGATCTACAACTTGATTTCTTATCATATCCGGTACATTTTATACGCAACAACCGCCACGGACTCGAAATAAGCCCATGACGGCATAGTGTTTGAAAGTATTTTTAACGTGAGTTCAATGAATTATAAGTGCTTATAAATTTGGTGATTAGCGAAATTTGTTGTAACTTTAT
>OGEO01001236.1_pt1 | contig 16871 bp, 15 predicted proteins | sample 1570661 | NCBI WGS metagenome assembly OGEO01 (sample SAMEA2582142, study PRJEB24529) | metagenome | biome: Human gut stool | place: China | collected 2011
ACTATATGTTACATAGTGAAAGCACAATAGGTGCTACATTACCAGCCTTTACAATTGCATTTGTCGTTACAGCTATCGTTGGATTTATAAGTAAAACAGCACACACATCGGCAGAAATTAAACAGTAACAACAACAAAAACCTAATGTACGTATACTAAATCAATAATAAAGATTATAGTAATGGCGTAATGGCGTAATAGCGTAATAGAGCAATAGCATAATAGCAAAAACACCTTCACAAACAGTCATCATAATGAGTTCCTATTCACGTTGAATAGGATAATCATATGATAACGTTTATGAAGGTGTTTTTATGTATCTGTTCTTTAATTTTCTAAGTATGTTACCATTACATCAAAACTATATGTTCTTACGTTTCACCCTTATTTAGGAATTGTAATGATTCCGTTTTCACAGGTCCAGTGTCTATTTCCTACGCTTTCTGCTTCGCTTTCATCATGAGTAACCCATACGCAAGGTACATCCCATTCACGGATGATAGATACGAGATCTTCTCGAACTTGTTTTCTCAAGTTCCAGTCCAGTGCAGATAAAGGCTCATCGAGGAGCAAAATAGTCGGTTTAGAGTAAAGAGCACGCCCAAGTGCAACCCGTTGTTGCTCACCACCAGATAAACTGCCCGCCTTAGTTTTTCGGTATTTCTCTAAGCCTAATCGCTGTAATAGCGTATCACACATATCAGGTGTACCGCGTTTACTGTAAGTAATATTATTTTCTACAGACAAGTGAGGAAATACGATATTACCTTGTGGCATATACCCTACTTGACGGTCTTGCGCAGGTACCCAGATTTTTTTATCTCGATCAACCCACGTTGTATCATCACATTGAACACTGCCAGTTGTGGGTTTTACTAGGCCCGCGATGCATTTGATAAACGTACTTTTACCACTGCCGGACTGACCAGTCAGCACAGTAATGCCAGACGGCAGCGCACCATCGGCTTTCACAGTTACAGAAGGTCTAGCTACAGTAAAGGAAAATGTAATCATAGAACCTCCTAATTATTATCTGTATGGCGGAACAAAGAACCTTTTGTAATGAGGTGAATTCCGCTCAGTAACGCCAATGTAAGAACACAAATATAAATAACTAGCTCGAAGGCATCCATGTACTGTCCTGCCTCTACATAGGAGTAGATAGCTAATGGCATAGTACGTGTTACCTTAGGAATATTACCAGCAATCAAGATGGTAGCACCAAACTCGCCCATGGCACGACAGAAGGCTAAAATACTACCAGTTACAATACCTTTCCATGCGAGCGGTACAGATATAGTAAAGAAAATGCGTAACTCTGAAGCACCTAATGTTCGAGCTACATCCTCCATATTATGATCTACAGACTGTAATGCAGAACGCACTGTTTGATAAAACAGTGGAAATGCAATGACAGAAGAGGCTATGATGGCACCGGAAGCGGCAAAGACGACACTCATGCCATGAGCTTCAAGCCAAGCCCCAAAAGCATAACCCGGCGTAAACACCATAAGTAGCGCAAAACCAACGACTACAGGAGGTAGTACTAGAGGCAATGTAATAAGGGCATCAAGAATAGCAATGCCGCCCCATTTACAGCGATTCATCCAGTAGCAAACAGCTAAGCCACTTAGGATAACAATAACGAGGGCAATGCTCGCCACCCACAGCGATAACCAAAATGGACTCATGCTATCCCCCCTTTCTATTTAATAATGCTGAAATCATATATTTCCAGCTAGGACTAACAATAATAATATATATATTGTATCATAAGAAAACGCTAGCCTCGAAAGCTAGCGTTTAACTCTTATTTAGAAGTAGAAAAACCGTATTTCTCTAACACTTTTTGGCCTTCTGGGCTCATTACATATTGGTAGAAATCTTTTGCCAATGCATTGTCATATTTTTTAATGATACCGATTGGATAGATAACTGGATCATGAGAGTCTGCAGGTGTTACTGCGGAAATTTGAACGGCATCACCTGCTGCAATGGCATCAGTTTTGTAAATGAAGCCTGCATCACCAGCACCTTGACTAACAGAAGCCGTTACGGCTTTTACATCTTTTGCGTATACTACATTAGGCTCTACTTGTTCCCAAACGCCTAATTTTGTTAGTACTTGTTTACCATAGTTACCAGCTGGCACTGTTTCAGGGTTCCCCAATATAATGCGTTTCACACTAGCAATTTGATCTAACTCAACTTTAGGTTGACCTTTTGGAACTACGAGAACGAGTTCATTTGTAACGAATGGTTTTACATCACTGACAAGGGCTTTTTCTTGTAACATTTTCATATTTTTTTCGTCAGCAGAGATAAATAAGCTAGCTGGTGCACCTTGTTCAATTTGTTGACGCAATGTGCCAGAACCAGCAAAGTTAATAGTAATTTGATCATCTGCTAAATTATGGCTTTTCTTGTAAGCATCAGCCAGTTCTGTAAGAGCCCCTTTAAGACTAGCCGCAGCTTGTACAGTAATCTTTTCAGATGTACTCGGTTTAGCAGATTCAGCTTGTTTACTTGCATCATTACCACAGCCTACCAGAAAAGCAAGCATGAAAACGCTCATTAATACTAATAAAATTCGTTTCATAATTCCTCCTGTGCATCCCTCTAACATCCACACTGTGAAAGCTATGGTCAAACCTTGAGACACCTCGACTAACAAGATACAAAATATACAATATATTCACATTATACTATAAATCTACAATCTTGGTCGTATGTAAAACTCACATTTTGCATAGGTATTTCTGATGATTATGATTAGTAATCATAATAGATAAAATTTTCAACCCTAAAAGAATGCATACTATGGTATGATAATACTATAGAGGCTAAGAAAGTCCTGAACAGATTTTGAAATGTATCCACTAATCATTCATATAATATTAACTGTATAGCAACTGTATAGTAACTGTATATTTACTCTATACGGTTATACAATACGTTAAAACTATGCCCTACTTTAATAAGAAACTCCAGGTGAGATAATGAATTTACTCGTATTAATAGGCCATATCTTTATGAATTCCATGATTCCTATTTTAATACTTATAGGGGTTGGATTTATACTAGATAGAAAATTTAAACTCGATCTGTATACGCTGAGTAAGCTGAACTTCTACATATTATTACCTACGTTTATATTTAGAGCTATGTATGAAGCAAAACTTAACGCAGGTACGCTAGAAATTGTATTTGTTGCACTCTGTGTACTCATACTAAACTCCATACTAGCAGATGTAGTTGGTCGAATACAGGGGTATGATGTAGCCAAGATTGGGACCTTAAAAAACTGCGTTATGTTTAACAATGTAGGAAATATGGGCGTCGCCCTTGCTATATTTGTATTTACAAACGTACCCTATGTTATTGATGGAGCCACACCCTATGCAAACTTAGGTCTTGTAAGCGTCGTATCCATCATGATTATTCAAACCATCAGCAGTAATACATATGGTTTCTACCAAGCTGGTGCAGGCAGACTAAGCCCACGAGATGCACTAAAGGTAGTATTCCACATGCCAATGGTATATGCCATTCCAATGGCTCTACTCTGCCAGTTATTACCCTTTGATTTACACGGACTCTTCTTCTTTGCACCGCTAAATATCTTCGCCAATGCTTTCGTCGGTGTTGCTATGATTGCCTTAGGTGTACAGATTAATAGAACGCCGTTAAACTTCTTTAAGCTTGATGTTATGCTTGCTTCAACCTTACGTCTTGTTGTAAGTCCACTCATAGCCGCTGCTATAACTATACTGTTCATCAAGTTCTATGGTCCTATGCACCCAATAGCTGCACAAACTATTATCATAACCTATAGCGTACCAACAGCTATCAATATGTCTCTCATTGCCATTGAAATGAAGAACAACCCAGAGTATGCTACGCAAATCGTAATGGGTTCTACAATTCTATCAGCAGTAACCATGCCGCTATTTATTACAATCGCCTATTATCTTTTCCCATTATATTAAAATAGAAAAATCACTCATAGTCATCAACTATGAGTGATTTTTTTATGCCTTGGCATTTAGTCTCGTCAAACAAGTCACACAAAGTGTAACTATTATAGCACCTATAATCTCATTTAATCCTAAATGATGATTAAGAATTACTACATCTAAACCTAAAGTAACTATTGGGCCCATTGCACTAATAACTGCTGCAAGAGATGCACTAATTTTCTTTAGTCCAAAAGACATTAAGTATGATGGAACTATAGAGCAGAAAATAGCCAAGAAAATTAAATAAATTATAGTATGAGGTTGGAGTGCTACAATCTCTGAAAAACCACCACTATTTAGTATAAAGCCAAAAAGTAAAAGAACTGTAGTTATACACATATATGTACTAGTGAAGATAGTAGGACTAATACTTAAAACTACCCGTTTACTATAAATCATGAATAAAGCCCAAAATATAGCAGAAACTAAAACTAATAATACACCTATTAAAGTATTAGTAAAATGACTGTCAACAGTAGGATTAAACATAATCCCTAATCCTAAAACAGTAAGGATAATTAACACGATCTTTGAAATCGTAATTCTGGATAAATCTGATGATAGTAAAAATACATAGATTGGAAATGTAAATAAAACGGCACGTTCTAAAGAAGCAGAAATATATAATAAACCTATAAAGTCTGCCATAGACGAAATTAAATAAAGAACTGCTCCAACAAAAGAATACTTAAAAACTCGTTTTTTATTCACACTCTGCCAATTAAAATGAATCATTGGTAGGATAAAAAAAGGCAATGATAAAAGCGCTCTATATGCCAGAACACTCAAAGGACTTAATGAGTCTAGATAAATTAACTTTGCCCAAATTGATTTGGTCGATAAAAATACCGTGGCAATAAATACCACAAATATACCTATATTTTTCATCAACAGGTTCACTGCATATACATCTCCACTCTCATATTTAAAGCAACTAAAAACACCTTTCATTCATAATATGATGAAAGGTGTTCATTATATTAAAACTAATTACTGATGAGATACGTGTTCCATACCCATTCTTACGAGACCTTCCACATGATCATCGTTTAAAGAGTAGTATGCAGTTTTCCCTTCCTTGCGATAGGTCACAAGGCGCGCTTGACGCAATACACGTAGTTGGTGGGAAATGGCAGATTGTCCCATTCCCATAGTTTCTGCAATATGATTTACACACATTTCGTTTTCTAATAATAATTCTACTATTTTAAGGCGTGTAGGGTCACCTAAGATTTTAAACAGCTCTGCTAACTTTAGCAATGATTCTTGTTTGTCGCTCATATAGTCCCCCTCAATTTCATTCATATTCATGCTTATAATCTGTATTTCTTATGTATAACTAATCGATGTTGCTTAAATTAGATTTCTCATATATAGAGCATATATATAAATATTATATCATTTTTATTATATTAAAAAAGAGACTTTGTAAAAACAAAGTCTCTTTTTGTATCATATCAAAACAGGATATGAATTATTTAATGATTAATACAGGGCAAGTGGAGTGGCTAGTTACATAGCTACTTACGCTACCCATGAACAAGCCTTTCAATGGACCAAGGCCACGGCTACCCATTACGATAAGATCAGCATTGTATTTTTTAGCTACTGCCAACAATGCAGGACCAGGGGAGCCAACTTCGAATACGCTTTTAACTTTTACACCTGTAGGAATTTCTTTCACTACATCGTTAAGAATTTCTTTACCAGTTTCTTCCATATCTTCTGCAATTTGTTCAGATACGTAGCCACCGGAAATTGGTGTTTGATCGAAATTGGAAATAGCAGACACAATGTTTGCAACGTGAACAACAATCAATTCAGCATGGTTGCGGTCTGCTACAGCGAGAGCATGTTCCAACGCACGTTTAGCATTTTCAGAACCATCAGTAGGTACGACAATAGTTTTGTAGGTAACCATAATAACCCCTCCTATTTCTAATCCCTCAAAGGGGATATGATCAAAGATCGTTTAGCCTATATTATTATATTCTAGACCATCAAGGAAAACTCCTCTTTTTCTAGAGGATTTCTTTTATTATAGCACAAATTATACAGAATTATACAAATAAAAGAATATTATGTGTATATTATAACACTTGCGAAGATTGGTTCGTATTCAATGTAGTAGTCAACTTGAATCCATCGAGCACATCGATAAGCTCTGGTGTGCTAAGGCTTGTGCCTGCTGGGCCAATCATACGAGCCACAGCCACATTGCCTTCATTACCTAAGATAATAGTAGCTGCGAAGGATACTGGTGCCGCTGCGGCTGTATCAGCCGTATTAGGATTCTTCATATGACCTGCCAAGTAGAACATAACATTACCATCGATAATATGCGTTTCATATCTATTGATAGTCGCCTTATTCACCTCAACCAATTGTTTAAGATAGTAATCACCTAGCATTTGTTTGCCCATCATCGTAGGCATGCCTGTGCTAACTGCTTGTACTGGAATTGTAAAGGATTCAATATCTAGGCGTACATTATGCTTAGTGAAAGCAATTTTCCCCTTTTCATTAAGACGGGTAAATCCTTTTGGATAATTAAATTTGATGCCTTCAGCTACACTAATATCACTAGTGCCAGAGATAAATTGTTTAACACCTTTAATCGTACTAGAACCAGTTTTATTTAATAATTCAAAGGACGGAATCGTATGTTCCATCAAGCCTTGTTCCATAAACTCCCCTTGAATAGGAGCATAAGTACTAGCTAAATTATAGCGATGTGTTGGGTCCTTATCCATAATGAATTCCGCTTCAAATACGGATTGAACAGGCTCTGTAGATGTCATTTCAGCATACGATTTTGGTGTCGTCTTATCCCAACGCGCTGATATAGCCCCTTTCTTGTTAAAGAAGCCACCAACAATATCATTATTTTCAAAGGCATTACTATGTTGACGCCAAATGCTCAAGTATTCTTCATCAGACATACCCTTGATTGGCACGCCATACCAAGTCGTATTCCATTCCTTTTGAGACACCCCATCTTGCGGTGTATTATTGCGTTTTGTAAAAGACACTGTATAGGAATCATCTTGTGTAGGACCTGCTAAGTTGAAAGAATAGCCTTGAATATGCTCACTTTCACTGCGTACATCCATATCCAGCTTAACACCATCTGCTACACGCCAAGGAATCGTAAAAGTATAGCCATTTTTATAATCCTTAACCACTGTATTCATCGTAGTAGCATAGGATTTATATTGTTCTGGCAAAATAGATGCAGAATCTTTTTGGGAATCTACAATAGCTAATGGAGTTTCAGGTGTTCCCTGCAAACCTTCCGCCATAATAGAGGTCGTGCCCATAGCCATTACAGCTAATATGGCAGCAATAAAACGTAACTTCATAAGACCTCCTATAACATATTCTCCAAGAACGCTTTCGTTCTATCATTTTGTGGATTATTGAAAATTTGCTCTGGTGTACCTTCCTCTTGGATAACACCATCTGCCATAAAGATGACACGATCAGATACTTCACGAGCAAAATTCATTTCATGTGTTACGATAATCATCGTCATGTGATCATCGGCCAATTGTTTAATAGTCTTTAGAACCTCACCTGTTAACTCTGGGTCAAGAGCAGATGTTGGTTCATCAAAGAGCATAATTTCTGGATTCATCGCCAATGCACGAGCGATGGCCACACGTTGTTGTTGGCCCCCAGATAAACGGGATGGATACATGTCGCGCTTTTCCCATAGGCCAACTTTATTAAGTAATCGCTCTGCAATCGGTAAAATCTCATCATCTTTCATGCCTTTTACCATACGCGGTGCGATCATAATATTATCGAGCACTGTCATATGAGGGAATAAATTGAACGATTGGAACACCATGCCCATCCGTAATAGCAAGTCATGTTGTGTTTCTTGGCTTGCATAGTTTACAGTGCCATTAGCATCTGTACTAGCAAGAACAGTGCCATCTACAGTAATAGAACCACCGTCGATAGTCTCTAATTGACCTAAACAGCGCAAGAATGTAGATTTACCAGACCCAGAAGGACCGATAATAGAAACGATTTCCCCTCTATTCATTTTGAGCGATACATCGCGCAATACAGTTTGATTGTTAAAGCGTTTTTCAATACGCTCCATATTTACAAATGTCATAAGTACCTCTTAAATCGTCGCATCCTTTTATCTAAACATACTAATCATTAAGTATCAGTCCGCTATATGAACAATAATTGGATGTAAAATACGACAAGCAACTACAGAATAGATTAATCTTCGTATACAGCAAATCTTCTTTCTAAGTAGTTGAAGATATTTGTCAAAATAAAGGTAAAGATCAAGTAGAACAAAGCTGCCACCAAGAAGGCAGAGATGTCAAAGTCACGTTGAACGATAGATTTTGTAATACGCAAGATATCGTTCATAGCCAATACATATACGAGAGAAGTATCTTTCAACAAGTTAATTGTCTCATTCGCAAGTGGAGGCAATACGCGTTTAAACATTTGTGGCAAGATGATCTTACGCATCGTTTGGGCATAAGTAAAACCAAGAACCTTTGCCCCTTCGTACTGACCACGAGAGATGGATTGAATACCACCGCGGAAAATTTCACATAAATACGCTGCGTAGTTTAATACGAATGTAAGTACCGCTGCTGTAGCATCATCCATTTGGACAGCACCATCTGTAATGATAGGTAATGCATAATAGACGAATAAAATTTGAAGCATTAGTGGTGTACCGCGCATCAAATATACGAAAGCTTCAACGATTTTGTCGAGCACTGTAAATTTAGATAAACGTACCAAAGCAAGTAGAATACCACCAGGAATGGATAGGATCCATACAATACAGAATAGCGATACGGTTACCTTTAAACCATCAGCAATGGTTGGGATAATCTGCAATAAATAATCTAACATGGAATACTCCTTCAAAACACGACTAGAGAAGAGGCTTCTGGCCTCTTCTCTAGTGTACATTTCGTTCTTTAATTATCTGTTGTACAAACTGACCATAGTACTATTAGTATATCACGAATTGTACTATTTAGCATCGCTCTTATCTAGGTCTGCGCTAGAGCCCAACCATTTTTCAACGATTTTATCAGCAGTACCATCTTTTTTCATTTCAGCTAAGATACCATTGATTTTATCACGTAATGCAGTGTCATCTTTACGGAAGCCAACAGCGAAGTTATCAACACCGTAATCAGTACCTTCTACGATTTTGTATTTACCAGGTTCTTTTGTCATGAGGTAACGAGCGATAACACCATCTGCGATAACTGCATCAACACGTCCAATACCAAGATCCATGAAAGCACTTACAAAATCAGCATAAGATTTAATTTCTTTCACAGTTTTACCGCTTGGATCGTTTTGCAATGCAGATTCACCAGTACTTGCTTGTTGAACACCTACTACTTTGCCTGCAAGATCTGCTTTAGATTTAATGGATTCATCTTCATTACGAACAACGATGTATTGTTTATCCTTCATATATGTGTTGGAGAACAAGATATTCTTCTCACGTTCAGGAGAAACTGTTAAGCCATTCCATAAAGCGTCGATTTTTTTAGATTTCAACTCAGCTTCTTTACTAGACCAGTCGATAGCTTTGAATTCCACATCCATGCCAGCGCGTTTAGCTGCTTCTTTAGCCATATCGATATCAAGACCTACGATTTCGCCTTTATCATCTTTAAAGCCCATTGGAGGGAAGCTATCATCTAAGCCGATAACGATTTTCTTAGGTAATTCTTTATTAGTAGTTTTAGTATCACTACCACAACCCGTTACAAATACCATCATAGATACTGCTGCAAGGCCAACGGCCATCATTTTTTTCCAATTCATAACTATCCTCCACGGTGTATTACACCTTTAACTACTTGCTAATATATGCTGTACAGAACTCATGTCTGTACCCGATGATTGTATTATACTTTAGTTCGTTAAAGTTGTAAATAGATAATTTGATGAATTTTGGAATTTTTTAGCTCTCTCATGATTCATACAGGATTATAGTACTAAATCCTTTGTATATACACATACATTATGTATCTGAATACTTGTGAATCGCTTCAATCATGGCCATTTTGTCTTTATACCCTACCTGTGCGAGATCTAATGGTATTACATAAATCCCACCATGACCATTCATGGCCTGCAACTCACGCCAACCTTCAGTAAATCCAATTATATGCTCATAATCGACGAAGACAAAATATTCATCGCCATGAAAGAGGCTGTGAAAGTATTCTTTCACAGAAAAAGGCCTTCGCTTTAACACGAGGCCCTTTTCACAGATAAATGCTTGACTTTCACCTAATCTATGAAGGGTCCACAATATTACGAGTAACAACAGGTAATACCATATACGCTCAGCCCAATCGAAGGGCATATATTTTACAATTAAGGCACAAACCAATAGACCGATGATACGACCGGCCCACTGGATTCCGCGATGTATTTCTAAGCTCTGTTGTACGGTACCTGATGAAAAGCGTTCCATCGCCTCTTGTTTCGTCATGGCTTACCTCACAAATTGAAAGTCTACTATATGATTTTATTTACGACACAAGCCCATAGCTTGCTCTACTTTACGATACATTTGACTTGCTTTAGCATGAGCTTTAACAGCACCTTCATCGAGAATAACATCGAGTTCAGGGCTTGTAATCAACTCATTGTAACGTTGTTGAATTGGCTCAAGAGTTGCCACCAATAGGTCTGCAATATCGGATTTGAAAACGCCATAACCTTTACCAGCATACATTTCTTCGATAGCTTCATAGCTGTCTTTTGTGATAGCACGGTAAATGCCCATCAAGTTAGAAATGCCAGGTTTGTTTTCTTTATCGTAACGCACCGCGTTATCAGAGTCAGTTTGAGCGCGTTTCAATTTTTTCACGATCAAGTCTGGTGCATCCAAAAGACGAATTGTAGCATTTTGGTTATCATCAGATTTACTCATTTTCTTAGTTGGCTCTTGTAAGCTCATAACGCGAGCACCACCTTCGCCTACCTTGATTTCAGGTACTACGAAAGTTTCACCAAATCTACGGTTAAAACGCTCTGCCAAATTACGAGTCAACTCAAGATGTTGTTTTTGGTCCTCACCTACTGGAACATAGTTAGTACCATACAACAAAATATCTGCCGCCATCAATGGTGGATACGTAAGCAACGCTGTAGGAATAGAGTCACCTTGCTTTTGAGACTTATCTTTGTACTGTGTCATACGCTCTAATTCGCCAACATAGCTGATAGATTGCATAACCCAACCGAGTTTAACGTGCTCAGGCACTTCGGATTGCACAAATAATGTTACCTTTTTAGGATCGAGGCCAACAGCGAGGTATAACGCAGCCAAATTACGAGTATTTTGGAATAACTCTTTTGGATCTTGCGGTACAGTGATTGCATGTTGGTTAACGATGCAATAATAACATTCATCAGTATCTTGATAGTCTAAGAAATTACGTAAAGCCCCCAAATAGTTACCAAGTGTTAATTCCCCACTTGGTTGGATGCCGGAAAATATAACTGCCATAATAGTCTCCCTATATTGAAATAAACCAACAGTGCCGAAGCACTGTTGGTTATATATATTATTCTACGGTTACAGATTTAGCCAAGTTACGTGGTTTATCTACATCTGCGCCGCGTGTAATCGCTGCGTAGTACGCCAATAATTGCAATGGTACAACCGCCAAGATTGGAGCGATGAATTTATTTGCACGAGGCACATAGATTGTATGGTCTACGTGTTTAGATAATTCTTCGTCACCTTTCATGCCAATACCGATTACAACAGCTTCACGCGCTTTTACTTCACGGATGTTGCTAATCATCTTATCGTACACATCTTCTTGTGTAGCCAATGCGATAACAGGTACGCCTTCTTCAATAAGAGCCAATGTACCATGTTTCAATTCGCCACCAGCATATGCTTCAGCGTGGATGTAAGAAATTTCTTTCAATTTCAAAGCACCTTCCATCGCTACTGCGTAGTCGATAGCACGACCTAAGAAGAACGCATCAGATTTGAAGCCGTAATGTTTTGCAAAGGCTTTCATATCTTCGTCTACTTCAAAGATTTCATGAATCAATGTAGGTAAGTTTTTAATACCGCAGATGATTTCTTCGCCTACAGCTGAATCCATTTTACCGTTCAATTGGCCAAGGTATACAGCAAACAACAAGCCTGCTACTAATTGAGTAGTGTACGCTTTTGTAGACGCTACAGAGATTTCAGGACCTGCCCATGTGTACACAGTGTTATCTGCTTCACGGGAAATACTGGAACCTACTACGTTTGTAATTGCCAAGGATTTAGCGCCATGACGTTTAGCCTCTTTCAAAGCAGCCAATGTATCGGATGTTTCACCGGATTGACTGATAACGATACATAATGTTTTATCATCAGTCAACGGATTGCTATAACGGTACTCAGATGCAATTTCCACACTTACAGGAATGCGCGCCAAGTTTTCAATATATTGTTTTGTTACAAGACCTGCATGGTATGCTGTACCACATGCAACGATGAGGATTTTATTGAAAGCTGCTACATCGTCAGCAGTCCAATTCAACTCATCAAAGATTGCTGTTTTACCATCTTCGGAGATATGTGTACCGAATGTATCGCGAACCGCTTTAGGTTGGTCATGAATTTCTTTCAACATGAAATGTTCATAACCGCCTTTTTCTGCTGCTTCTGCATTCCAGCTAACGTGGAATACTTCTTTATCAACTGGATTACCTTCACGGTCAAATACAGATACAGTATCGCGAGTAACGATAGCCATTTCACCATCGCTCAAGATGTATGTATCACGTGTGTAGTTAATGATCGCTGGAATATCGGATGCTACAAAGTTTTCACCTTTACCAAGACCGATAACCAATGGATTTTCTTTTTTAGTACAAATGATTTTGTCTGGCTCATCAGCACAGATGATTTCAAGAGCATACGCACCGTCAACACGAGCAAGCATGCGGCGTACAGTACCTACGAAATCGCCATCGTACATATCCTCTAATAAATGAGCTACTACTTCTGTATCAGTTTCAGATTTGAAATGGTACCCTTTTTCGATGAGCTCTTCTTTTAAAGGCATGTAGTTTTCGATGATACCGTTGTGAACAACAGCAAATGTACCATCTTCAGATGCATGAGGATGGGCGTTCATATCGGATGGACGACCATGAGTAGCCCAACGAGTATGACCAATACCTACAGTTCCTTCATTAGGATCTGCTTTTACAATAGCCTCAAGATTAGCTAGACGGCCAACCTTTTTTTGAATTTTGATTGCATTTTCAGCACCAATAACAGCGATGCCTGCAGAGTCATAACCACGGTATTCTAATTTCGCCATACCGTCCAATAAGAAATCAGATGCTTGATTAAAGCCAATGTATCCTACGATACCGCACATAAGTATATCCTCCTATAACTGGGGGCATTCTAGCCCCAGCCAACAACTAAGGCTAACTAATTAATGTTCTAGATTAATGTTCTAGATTAATGTTTCAATTATGTATTAATTATTACTTTAATACAATTCATTCAGATACACTTTGTCTCCATTGTTACCAATGGGCTTTTTAGTATCTGTTACGACATGAATTTGCCGGAAGAGCATCCGCTGATTATTCGATCACTCTTCACCTCGTCTACCCTAACGACTGCCTTCGCGGGTACTTGCGCTATTCGCTTTTACGAATTGTGAAACTCCTTTCTATAAGATACGGCAGATCTTTAAAGTATACATCGTATACCAATCTATATTATACGTGATAATGAATGGTGAAAGCAAGACATCCTTATCGACATATCTAAAAATCACGATTAGTATTTCTTTATAAACCCCATGTATAATTCATACTATTTTCACAGATAATTACTATACTTCTTACAATCTTAATTTTACACAATTCGATTTTATCGCGCAATAAATATTTGGAGGTTATTATATATGATACATTCACGTAATTATAGAACTTTAAGACGTCTCATCCTGCCTGCTTTAGCGGGCGGTGCCCTTGCAGCACTAGCCTTTGTCCCTACATTTGGGGCAGAACCAGTACAAGCTAATGTTCCTACCCAAAGCATATCAGCGCCTAAAAGCGATGCACCTAAAGCTGATGTGCCTAAAACCGATGTACCAAAGGCTGATGTGCCTAGACCTGATGATGTAAAGACAGGCGAATTTAATGAACCAACGCCTCATAAGGAAGCTAATCCTAGTACTTTCACAGGTACATCTGTTATTAGTGAAAGCAAAACATTCGAACACCAACGATTTGATAATACTACAAGCGACCAAAATTCTTTCATCGGCAAAAACAAAGCCACTATCACTATCGATAGCAGCGTATTTGATAAAACAGGCAACACCACTAATGATGACAACAGTAATTTCCACGGACAAAACGCAGTAGTGCTCGGCATCGAAGGCAGCCAAACAAGCATTAAGGATAGTAATATCACCTCTAATAGCATTGGATCTAATGCAGTATTTGCCACTGGTGAAGGATCTGTTATCAATGTTGAAAACACTAACATTCATACTAAAGGCGATTCGTCTCGTGGTCTAGATGCAACCTATAAAGGCACTGTAAACGGTAAAAACCTAACGATTACTACCGAAGGTGCTCACTCCGCAACCCTTGCTACAGACCGTGGTGAAGGCACTATTACTGCCGAAGCAGCTAAGCTTACAACCTCTGGCACAGGCAGTCCTGTTATCTACTCCACAGGCAATATTACAGCTAACAATGTGAACGGCGTGGCCAACAAGAGTGAAATTGGTGTCGTAGAAGGTAAAAACTCTATTACCCTTACAAACTCTAATGTAACAGGCTACCACGATAATGGCTTTATGCTATACCAAAGCTTCTCCGGTGATGCTGAAAGCGGTATTGCTCGTTTAAAAGCGGAAAATAACACACTCACAACTCATGGCACAGGTGCGTTCATCTATGTAAACAACACCACTGCTGAAGCAGACCTTACAGGCAACACAATCTTAATGCCAAATACTACGACACTTGTGAAAGCAGCGGCAGACTCCCGCTGGGGCAAAACTGGTGAAAATGGCGGCCATCTTACACTCCGTGCAACTAACCAAGCACTAAGTGGTAACATTCTAGCGGACTCCATCAGTACTATTGCACTAGATATGACAAATGGCTCTAGCCTCGTGGGCTCTATCAACACAGACAATACAGCTAAAGAAGTTACAGTAAAACTCAGCAAAGACTCTAACTGGACACTTACTGGTGATAGCTATGTAAAGTCTTTAACTAACGAAGACCCAACTGGTGAAAACATCCACTTGAATGGATATAAACTAGTTGTAGCTGATAAATAATATATGCAACAAAAAGGCAACGTCATGGACGTTGCCTTTTTTATTAATTATGGCTCATCAAATTGATTTTTCTAATCATAAATAATGCTAGTTAAAGAATATGGAAATTCACTCACTTAATCTCCTCCAAAAGTATATATAGCCTAATATATCCACTAAAAAGAGGGGTAATTTAGAACTGCAATAATTAAATAAGATGTATTCAATATCTCATCTCAATTATATAGGATTGTCATACTTTGAAATCCTCTAAAATAATAATGGATAAATCCTCTTTTGTTGGATTATTAAGTTTTGCAGTGCGTCTCGCATGATTCATCACTAAATCATCATATATATTTCTCACAAATCGACCATTTGCAAAATCGTCTACTTTTTTATCTAACTGTTCAACAAAATAGAAATATACTTTTTTCTTTAAATCCTCTGTTAAAATATAATCATTACTCGAACAAATGGATAATAAAATCTCAAGTAATTCATTAGCATCATAATCATCAAATTCAATAAATGTATTAAATCTTGATTTTAATCCAGGATTAGACTCAAAAAATTGATACATGGGCTTTGTATAACCTGCCACAATTACAACTAAATCTTCTCTATAGTCCTCTAAAGCTTTAGTTAATTCTGTTAAACATTCTTTACCATAAGAATCAGATTGTTCATTTTCTGTTATACTGTACGCTTCATCAATAAATAAAACCCCTCCTTTTGCTCTTTCTATTACACTTTTTACCTTCAATGCAGTTTGCCCTTGATAGCCTGCAATCAAGTCTGTACGAGAAACCTCTATAAAGTGACCTCTAGATAAGAGACCTAATTGTTTATAAATTCTACCTACTATTCTTGCTACTGTTGTTTTCCCAGTTCCTGGATTCCCTGTAAATGCTAAATGTAATGTATTTTTTTGAGAATGTAAGTTATTATTCACCCTCATCTTTTGTACTTTTTGATACGCTAATAAGTCTTGAACTTTTTCTTTTACAGACTTTAAACCAATAAGTTGATTTAAATCTAATAATAATTCCGCTAATGATCTGGAATCTTCCTGCTCTAGAGAACCCTTACAAAGACTTCTTACAGACAAATATCCATAATAACTTAAAAGATTAGAATGCATTATTTGAGCTAATTTTTTAACTTCTTTATTATAGTTTATCCCTTCAATAATATCAGAAATATTTTCAAGGGTTTTAATTAGTATAGTCTTATTATTATGATCTGATACTAATTCATTTACAGATTTATTAATCTCACCATTAGCTTTTATTATACGGTCTAATTCATTAGCCGTATCCAAAAGACTTTTACTATACTTATTCATAATTCACCGAGTTAAACTTAAAATAATTGCACTAATAGCAATTACCAGAGCACCTCCACTAACAATATACCCTCTTTGAACCTTTCTATTAATATGTTCAAGTTTAACTTGATAATTTTCCACTATATCCCATAAAGTATCAATATCGATCATATGAATTTG
>OGEO01001246.1_pt1 | contig 16729 bp, 24 predicted proteins | sample 1570661 | NCBI WGS metagenome assembly OGEO01 (sample SAMEA2582142, study PRJEB24529) | metagenome | biome: Human gut stool | place: China | collected 2011
TAAGGCAAGGCTATGGCAACAGCAATGAATGCCGAAATGGCTATAACACAGAACCTTGCAGGGGGTATCGCCGCAGGTGTCGCACTCATAGGCAGTGCGATAATAAATCATTTTGCCAACGAGATAGACGTCACAGAAAGCAGTATAGTGAACCTGTCAGACGGTGTAAAGCAGTTCTCCGACAGATGTTTCACCACCAAAAAAGCTGTTGAAAGTCTTCACGAAGAGATCGCAGACAGCACCGACAGCAACAAAAAACAGGCTGATTCATACCGTGCTCTCAGCAGCAGGCTCAAAGAGCTGAATGAAACTGAAAATAAAAGTGCTGATGAAAAAGCCGAAATGCAATCCATTATAGATCAGCTCAACGGCGATATAGTCGGACTTAATCTGACCCTTGACGAGCAGACAGGCAGCCTTAAAAACAACGCAGCAGCGGTGAGCAATATGCTTGACGCTTATGCGGATATGCAGGACACGAAAGAGCTGCAGGACAAGCTTGCAGAGGCACTGCGAAATCAAGCGGCGGCTCAGAGTGAGTATGACGAGGCTTTGGAAAGGTACAAACAGGCTAAGGCTGACGGCTTGACAGGCGATGATTTTGACGCACTTGCACTGTCGCTGAACACAGCCCACGGCGCTCTTCTCACCGCCAATGAGGACCTCTCGACAGTAAGACAGTCCATAGAGGACGCAAGCACCGTTCAAAAAGAATTTGCAGACGCTTATGCAGTGACAACAGGCTCGATAGCGGAGCTTTCGGAAGAAACGCTGTCACAGATAAATGACATCTGCGGCAAGTATGCAGACGCATACAAAACCCAGCACGATCTTGTGTTCGGACAGATAGATCTTCTTGACGAGTTCTGTGGAAAGTCAGATGTGACCGCCGAACAGCTTATCGCAAATCTTGACGATAACATAAACGGCTTTACCGACTGGGAAAACAACCTTGCTAAGCTAAAGAAAAAGGTCGCAGACGGCATTATCTCACAGGACTTTTACAATAATCTTGAAGAAATGGGTCCAAAGGGCGCAGGCTACGCAAAGGCGTTTGTCGATATGTCAGATAAGGAACTCAAGAAATACTCTGCCAAGAGCAAGGGCATTTTTGACGAAATGAATGACTACGTTGACAGAAGTATGAGCAAGATGAAAGATTCTTCTGCAAAGCTCCTTGCAGACCTTGTTGACCTGCCGTCACAAAACTACTACAGTATGCGGACAGCTTATGAAGTACTAGGACAGTACGCCGCAGACGGCTACGCAGACGGCATACAGAGCAGAATGTCATTTGTAAGTGCCACAGTAAATGAAATGGTCATAAGGGGCATAACCGCCGCAAGGCTTGCTCAGGATTCACATTCGCCGTCAAGAGTTTTCCGTACACTGGGCGGATATGTGGGCGAGGGCTATGCACTGGGCGTGGCTGACGAAACATATCTTGCGGGGCAGGCGTCTGAAAACATGGGAAGGTCTGCCATACAAAGTGCAAGCAAGGTAGATAACAGCATTGACGTTTCATCGCTGAGAGAGCAGGCAGCGGCTCAGACTATGCCCGACACCTCAAACACAGCTATGAGATTGGCTATCCTTAACGCACTGGCAGAATACGCCTCGGTGGGTGATAAGAACAGCAGACAGCCTCTTAACGTGAATGTGATGATAGACAAGCGAGTTGTCGGCAAGGCAGCAGTCGAGGATATAAACTCTCAGACAAAGCTTAACGGCAAGTCGCCGCTTATGTAAGGAGGTTTTCAAATGGCGTATCTTAAATTCGGCGATACTGAAATAGCTGTGCCGACAACATTCACCATAGACAAGAAGAAAATAATGTCCGACAATGCAGGGCTTGCGTCTACCTGTCGATATGTGGGTGATGTAAAGGGCTTGCAGACCACGCTGCACATAGAGTGGGCGAACTTAAAGCCGCAGGAAGTGGCAGCAATAAACAGCTATGTTCTGGATATGCAGGACACTGACTTTCCTGTTACCTATCTTGACGAAACTTTCAACGAGGTCACAGCACGCTTTCGGGCAGAGGGAACGGCATATGAACAGTGGGGCTGGGATAAGAACAGGAAGCTTTGCAAGGTGCTTTCTCTTGACCTTTACGCTTATTCCGCAGGCGAGGTGACGTAAATGCACACAGTAAGCGACATCGTATCAACCAAAATAGAAAGCTACTGCCGTACTTGGCGAATGGAGCTTGAAGGCAGCGACAGCGTTATTTCGGGGGATAAGATCATATCTGCAAGCAGCACCTCTCAAAGCACATCTATTTCCGACGATATAGAACTAGGTGCGATATGCTCACAGTCGTGGAACATAAATATCAATGATGTTGATACGAAATTTCTCGGCAAAGAGTATGACCTTTCCTTGTACCTTGCGGACTTTACCAGCGAAACCACCTACTCCACCCTAGAATCCTACACTTACGCAGAACTTTCAAAGCTGACAGTTGAGCAGATAAGCAAGCTTGGAGAGGTGCTTGACGGAGAGAGGATACCCCTTGGACGTTTCACCTGCGTGAAGTCGAAAAAGTCGGGCGGAAATACTGAGGTCACTTTTGCGGATAGGCTTTACTTCTCCGACAAGACCTATGTGCCAAAGGTCAAGCTACCTGCGTGGTCAAAGGCTATCGAGGACGATATCTGCAAGCAGTTGGGACTTCAAAACGGCAACGACTACACCATCCCTGCAAAGCTCCGTGTAAAGGGCGGTGCAAGGCTTTACGGCAAGGGTCATATCAGATTAAAGACCGCAAACTTCGACTTCAAAATATCGAGCATACCAAAAGACACCACAATGCGGCAAATGCTCAGTTACATCGCCTCGGCACAAGGCGAGTTCGGTTTTGTTGACCGCTTCGGGCGGTACGTCCGCAAATGGTACGGCTCGAGCGTGAAGATACTGGACAACAACACTATCGACCTGCCAACACTCAGCGAACGGCAAAATGTGATAGTCGGTATCATCTGCAAGGTCAGCGACAGCGAAACTCTGCGGCTGGGCAATACCACAGGCACGGCAGGGCGTGTGCTGGAGTTTGAAAATCCATATATGACAATGTCGCTGCTGCGGTCATTGTGGCATAGGATAGGCGGCTTTTCGTGGTATACAACGGAGCTTTTTCACCGCCTTGGCGACCCACGATTTGACGTCGGGGACGTTGTGACATACGTCAGCGACAGCGGCGAAAGCTACGATATACCAATAACTAACATAGGATTCAATTTTGACGGCGGACTTTCAGCCGATATTTCTGCGGTGGGTCTGTCTGTGGAAGAACAGCTTTAGGAGGCGAGATTATGGACGAGAACGAGATAACAACTGTAGCTGATACGCAGGCGGAGAAAACTGCCGATACAGCAGACACAGGTCAGACAACGCCCACCACTGAGGAGCTTATCCAGCAGCTCACGGCGAGGGTGGCAGCTCTTGAAGAAATAGTGGGCGAGGAGGAGTATGAGCTGCGGTACTCGGGCGAACAGACGGACGAGCTTTTAGACGGCGGTACAGCGGTGTTTCGTGCAAAGACAGCGGCGCAGATAGTAAGTCTTGTGAACAGGCTCTACCCACTGTATATGCGGTGGGGGTCTTTCACGGTGAATATGAAGGTCAACGCCGACAACGGCTCACAATGGACTTACAACACACGCACAGGAATGATACCCTCGGAGGTCACTAACCTTGCGGTGTTTATGGTGTGCGACTGGGGCAAAAAGCACTTCAAGTCGCAGAGCTTTCAATACAAGATAGCCGCCAACGGCAGGGACATCGACTGGGAGGCATACCTTGAGCACACCTCAGACCAGGGCGGAACATACGCTTTCAAGGTGTACTATCTCATAGTCGGCAAAAATGCGGAAGGGGGAAGTATAGTTGGCTAGTTTCACGGAAAATCTCGGACTTAAAAAGCCCGACAGGTCGGACAGGTTCAGCATCGAGGACTTCAACGGCAATATGGATATTATCGACACTATACCCGACATGGCGAGCGGACAGAGCCTTGTGGGAGTGTCAGTGGGAGAAGCGTACGGAAATATAGGTATAACAGGCATAGCGGAGGCGGTCGAAGATGAAAATATATGAGGGAACAGACGGACTGAGAGGGCTGATAACAAAGCTTATCGAGGTGTGGAATTTCAAGAAGATAACGTATGACGGTGAGGGTTCAACAATAAGCACGAATAATGTTGTATTCCATTTGTGGGTAACTGATGAAGTGTTTCTGTCTGGTCAGTTCAGCGACACAGAGGAACACGGCTGGCTTGACCTCGATGCACAAACAAATAATTTAGTATGTCCTTGTGTAGTTATTTGCAAGTATCCAGATAAAAGACGTTGGGTAATTTACAAACAAAATGACCTAATTGCTTTTGGTATCCAAAGCAATCAGAACGAAAGACCTCCGATATTTACCGTTATCGGTGAGGTAACGGACTATGAAACGCAGGAAAAGAGTTATGGTTTGGCAACAAGTTATGCAAATAACAATTCAAACCAGTACTCCGTGTTTACTGACGGAACAGCAATAAGGTCAATGCCTTACAGACCAATGTGCAGACGAAAGGCAATTACTTCTCTTGCACCTGTGACGTCATCAACGCTGAACAAGGGCTTTACAAACCTTTATCATGTTCTTTCACACACATCGGGTCTAGAAGATGATCAAACTTATCCTGACTACACAGTTCCCACGCAGACAGTGCTGCTTAACGGCAAGAAATATCTGTTAAGCAGATTTGCATTTGAGATAAAGGAGTGAGATATGACAAACATAAAAACAGCGGTCTTAGCCGCTATCGGAACTATCGGGGGCGGCATTGCCGCTCTTTTTGGAGGGTGGACAAGCGCCATGACTACGCTTATCATTTTTATGGTGATAGACTATGCAACAGGCATAATAGTGGCAGGCGTATTCCACCGCTCAGGCAAGTCTAAAAGCGGAGCACTTGAAAGCAGGGCGGGCTTCAAAGGTCTGTGCCGCAAGGGTATGATACTTCTTATCCTGCTTGTGGCGTGCAGGCTTGACCTTATGCTTGGCACATGGTACATAAAAGACTGCGTGTGCATTGCATTTGTGGTGAACGAAACGCTGTCTATAATCGAAAACGCAGGGCTTATGGGCGTACCGATACCGCAGGTACTCATAAAGGCAATAGATGTTTTAAAGGCTAAGGAGGAGAAATAATATGGGAAATTCAAAGTTGGCTTCTTGGAAGTGGTCGGGCAAGACAGATCATTACAATGTACGAGATCACAAAATCGACAAGATAACTATTCATCACATGGCAGGTAATGCAACGTTGGCAAACTGCTGTACGTCTGTACAGGCTCGTGGCGGCAGCTGTAATTACTGTATCGATAGCAACGGTAAGGTAGGCGTAATGGTGGACGAAAAGTATAGGTCTTGGTGCAGTTCCAACCGTGCTAATGATATGCGTGCTGTGACTATCGAGGTAGCAAATGACAGTGGTGAACCGAATTGGCACGTCAGCAAAAAGGCTATGGCTGCGTTGATAAATCTGTGTGTGGATATTTGCAAGCGTAATGGTATCAAAAAGCTCAACTACACGGGCAACACCAGCGGCAATCTTACAATGCACAAATGGTTTGAGGCGACGGGCTGTCCGGGACCATATCTCAGTGGTAAGTTCGGTTACATAGCAAAACAGGTCAACGCAAAGCTTAGCGGTACGAGTTCGATCAACAAGCACACAGCGAAGTTCAAGTCCTACAAGGTGAAGATAACTTACAAGGGCGGAATGAACGTCAGAAAGGGCGCAGGCGTGTCCTGTGCACTCGTCAAGGGTGTTATGGCAAAGTACGGCTTTATCTACACTATTGTAGCCGAAAAGGTAGTTGACGGTCAGACTTGGGGCAAGCTCAAGAGCGGTGCTGGGTGGATCTGTTTGACGGGGTTTGCTAAGAAAGTTTAGTTTTTGTATATTGTATGAGTAAGGAAACAGCCGTCTCGGACTTTTATGGGTCTGAGGCGGCTGTTTTTGCGTACACGAATTATACACGATAAAGCTGAATTGTAAATATATGCTTGTGAAATGTGGAACAAATGAAATGGCTTAAATGACGTAAATGCGTGGTTTACAAACAATTTTATAAAGCAATAAAAAGCGGTGTAAAGTGGTGTATTTAATCTCTCCATCTCCGCCAAACGAACAAAAACCACCGTAAATACGGTGGTTTTCTTTTGTATACACGATTTTTACACGATTGTGTTCAATATCTTCACCGCACGTTCTTCCTCTCGTGGGTAGAGGTGTGAGTAGGTGTTCCATGTCATTGATATGTTTGAATGTCCAAGACGTCTTGCTATCTCCTGAATGTTTATGCCCTCATTGGCAAGCAAGGAAGCGTGGCTGTGACGGAAGTCATGAATACGGATACGTTTGACACCTGACAAGTCTGCAAACTTCTTGTTGGTCTTTTCAAGGGACGTGTCACGGATAGGACGCTCACCACCGCAGATGTACATATCATCACTGAACTTTGGCACTGCTTTCTTACAGCGTTCGTAATGTTCTGACAGCACTGCTCTTAATGGCTCTGGTATCTGTATCGTCCGTATGCTTGGCTTGTTCTTTGGCGGTGTGATACGATCACCACCTTTGAGCTTCTGAGCAATGCTCTTGGTGATGGATATGTAGCCGTCTTTTATATCCGTCCATTGCAGGGCGTATATCTCGCCTTTTCGCATACCCATGTAAAATGCTATGTTGAAAAATACATAGTAGTTCCATTCGTACATTGAACCGCTATCCTCTGCGGTCTGAGAGTATTCTTTTGCTGCCGATATGTATTTCTTGAACTCGTCAGGCGTGTAGAAAAGCATTTCTTTCTTGGCTTCAAGGGGCGCTTTAAAATTGCCTGCGGTGATAACAGGATTTTTCAGAATGTATTCCATTTTCACAGCATAGTTCATCATTGCACGAAACTCGCCGTAAATGTTCTTTCGAGTGACGATAGCCAATCCCTGCTCTGACAGCTCCTGCTTCCATTTCTGCACCATTGGCACGTTCAGATTATCTATCCTCACGCTTTCAAAGGTGGGCAGGATGTTCTTTTTCAGTATTCTTAAGGACTTGTCCAATGACGTTTCACGGACCTCTGAACACTTGGCTGTGATGTACTCCGTGAATAGCTGTCCGATAGTCATTTTTGGAGCTATCTCTTTAGCATTGAGCTTTTGTGTAAGCTGGAGTTCAAGCTGCTTAGCCGTCTCTGCACCGAACGCCACACGGTCTATCTGATGAGGTTTTCCGAAACTGTCCGTATAATTGATACGCACACGATATTTTTGCAGACCGTCTTTTCTGATGTTCTTTCCGTTCTTGTCCGTCATTTTGTAGATCGGCATAAATATTCCTCCTATTCTTGACACTCCTAAAAAAGTGTGCTACAATAAAAGGGCAGAATAAGCCCTTTTGTGGTGATTGGGTTTTGTTCGTTTTGAGCTGATACTGTCAATATCAGCTCACCTGTCCTCTGAGTGCTGTCAACGCTCGGAGGACTTTTTTATTATGTAGTTGCTTCGCTGTATATGATAGGCAAAAAGTTTGCTTCGTTTATTATCTTGACTTTCTTGCCTGCTTCTTGAAGCTCTCTTGCTTTGAGTACCTCAGAGCCGTAATTGCCATATGACCAATCAGGACTGCCGTAAGCTCCTACTACAAGATAGTCAGTCTTGCCGCTTACGGACGTTCTGATAATTGCACCCATTGCTTCATATATCGGCGTTATCTCACTTGTATCTCCGAGCTGGCACTCACCTGTGAAAACAAGCACTTTGCCGTCAAGGTTAATAAGCTCCTCTGATGAAACGTCTTTGTCAAACTTAGGCTTGCAAAGTTCGCTGAAAACCTCCAGCATTTCATCAAGCTCATGCTGTTCAAGTATGCCGTCTTCCAAAGCACTTTCTATTATCCTTTTCAGTTTATCGAACGGATAAATGTTGCAGAACTCCTCGTTGCAATCAAGCCAATCTTTCAGCTCCATAACTTCTTCGTCAGTAAGGATATTGTCGTCAGTAATATCCAACAGCATTTCCTGTAGTTCTCGTATGGCTTTGGTCTTTGCTGAGTAGCGAACGTTATAGCTGTTCTTTTTCAACGTGAATTTTGCATGATTATGTATCTTTGGCATCGCTTTCTCGCTTAGCTTTTCAAATACCTGCTGAGTTGCCAACACATCAGACAATGCACGGTGGGCAGAGTCATTGGTGACATTAAGCTTCCGGCATAATGTACTCAGCTTGTGATTTTCAAGTTTCGGAAACACCTGTTGAGAAAGCTCCAGCGTGTCACATACTTTGTTCTTGTATGGCAGATTAAAACGCTGACAAGCTGCTGAAATAAATTGGCTGTCAAAATCAATGTTATGTCCTACAAGTATATCGTTTCCGATAAATTTCAAGAACTTTGGAAGCACAATATTTATACTTGGAGCGTCCGACACCATTTCATTTGTTATCCCTGTGAGATCTTCAACTTCTTCTGGTATTCTTTTCTTCGGTTTAACAAGCTGCTCAAATGTGTCAACTACCTCAGAATTTTCAACAAGCACCGCTCCAAATTCTGTGATATAGTCATACTGTGGGTTTAGCCCTGTTGTTTCAAGGTCGATAACAACATATCTGTTTGGAGTGTTAGCAATTTTCCGCCTACGCTCTGCTCTTGAATGGTCTTCTCTTGCAGGAACATCTTCACTTTCCGAAAAGTCTTCAGATGTATCTATATTTATAGTATTTCTTTTTGTGTCCGTCTGTTTTTGAACTTCCTGCCACGTTATCTCTTTATTGCGTTCTTTCTTATTATGATAGTACCTTGCAACGCAGATAATAGCAATAACGGCGGCTATTATCACAAATGGCACGTTGTCGCCTCCTTTTTACCCCTATATTACTCTATTATAGTATCCGTACAATTCACAGACCTTGACCATAAAATCTTCGGTCACACCGAAGAACTCGGCAAGTTCCCATATTTCAAGGATACCATTTTCAAATGCTTCTATCAGCTCGTCCTCTGTGACGAGCTTTTTTATTGCCCATTTATCCGCACGAAACTCCATTCGAGAACGAAGCTCCAGCGTTCTTTCGTTATAAAATGCCCCTTTTTCACAATGTCCCAGTTCGTGAGCCATTATGACAGTTTCTTCTGCTCTCGTGGCGATTTTTTTAGAGTCTACCACAATCGCACATTGTCCTCTATCGCTAATGGATATGGACTTCTGCTCATTTCTTAATTTTCCGTCGATAACTATAATGTCCCTGTCCTCCGCAAAGCTGCGTAGTTCAGCACTATCCATATGTACCGCCTCTATTCTTTGTTCTTTTTATCCTCTCTCATCTGACGTGCTATCTGAGCGTAATGTTTTACATCTGCCAACACATCATCATCAACGTCTGATGTTCCCCATAGGGCGAACTTGATGTTATCATCGGTATCGTCTTCGGTCTTTTCACCCCTGAGAATATAATCGGTGGAAACGTCAAAGTATTCACCTAATTTCAATAATGTTTCAAAATCAGGCTCTCGCTTTCCTAATTCGTACAAACTGTATGCCTGTTTAGTGATATTAAGATAATCAGCTACAACCTGTTGAGATACTCCTTTTTCGTTTCTTAGCTGTCTTAATATATCGTTATACATATTTTTCAACTCCTTGTCATTGATTAAATTATATCAACTTTCTGTTGACTTGTCAATAGTGTCATCAAATTGTTGTCTGAATTTATTGAAAACTCACAAATTTATTTAATTTAGCAACAAAGTGTTGACAATTGAGCTTTTATATGTTATTATATAGACAACAAAACGTTTACAAGGAGGTGAAACAAATGAGAGAATGGTTAAAAACTCTCCGTGAAAACAAGCAGCTTACTCAACAGAATGTTGCCGATATGCTTGGAATATCAAAACAGTATTACCAATTAATCGAAGCTCATGAAAGACAAAAGAAAATGGACATAACGCTTATGACAAAGTTATCTGACATTTTTGGAGTGTCTTTCAACGAGATCGTACAGCAGGAGAAAGCACTTACAGACAAGATTGCGTATAATGAATCTCTTGACATTAATTATACTCAGAACGCTGAAAATGTCAACAGCTAACAGTCCGATTGAACGGACAGAAAATGAGGTGTGAGAAAGTGGAACAGAAAATTACTGCTATTCCAAGAGGGTGTGACAGTGCTAGGGTTGAGCAGGTGATCGTAACAAGAGCCTTGAAAGGTGCAGGAACAGAAAATGACCCCTGTAGAGAGGTCATTCAGTATTGGACTCTTGACGGAGAGCTGATTGTAACAAGATCACAATATGAGGAGGGCAAACGTTGAATTTGAAAAAGATAGCGTACTATCTCGGTATTGCGTTGTGTCTAGCAAGTCCGCTTGCATTCGGTATATGTATGCTGATAGGGCTTGACAACACAATTCCGTTGTCTCTCATGATAACTAGCAATGTTTGCAGGATATGTTCGCTGGAAGCAGAAATGACAGAAAACACAAAGAGGAGGGACAAAGCAATGAAAATGTACAAAGTAACAACAGTAGACCAGTATCATTATAAAAGGGTGTTCACAGTAGCAGCAAAGAGTCAGTACGAGGCTCTGACAAAGGCAAGTGTTATTAGTCCCCATGAGAATGTTTTGACTATCGAGGAGGTGGACTAAATGAGGTCACCTGACATTGAAATGGCAGTGCGGCTGTACTATGAAAAGCCCGAGATAACCAATGCGGATATCAAGGCACTGTTCGGCACTGGTGAAACGCAGACTATCAAGATCAAGAAAGCTGTTAAGGAAGAAATGGCAAATCGTGGTGTGAAGTCATGGCTGCCGCACTCGGTCAATACCGAGATAGCCTACGAGGTGTGGGGCATTGATATCGACAACTTCGAGAAAAGGCTTAAAAAACTCCGCACGCTTTACGGAAAGGACGTGAGAAAATGATAGCCGTACTAGAGATAATCAGATGTGCCGCAGCGGTAGCGCTCTTGGTGGTGCTTACAATGTATGTAGCGTACAGGTGGTATGTAAGCGTAAAAGAAACTGCCTACGAGGAAGCTGAGGAGAGCATTAAGCGTGCAGTGAGAGAAGCAGGCAGACCCATAGTCAAGGTCGAAGTTGAAATGAAAGGAAAGTGGTAATGAACATTGTAGGAATACTGCTGATAACAGTAGCCGTGCTTGCAGGGATAGATGTAGTGATGTATCTTGTGCTGAGCGTGGCGGACAGGCACTTGGAGAAACGTTTTGAAAACGAGGAGGACAAGAACGATGATAGTGATGAGAGAGGTTTTTAAGAGGGACAAGCCCCTTGACAACGGCAGTGGAGCGGTAAGCCTTTGCGTGTTCCATTCAAATGTCAAGTCTGACGAGTGTGGTGCGCTGACAGTAACGCCAACGAAGGACTACTGCCGCAGATGTGCATTCTACAAGACCCGTGAGGATTTCGACAGAGGGCTTGGAGATGCCGCAAGGTCGCTGAGGGATAAGGGGCTTGAGCCTGTGGAGAAGATGGACTATGACGGCAAGCAGTATATGAGCGTACAGCCGATAAGGGAGGAATAAAGATGAATGAGGAATTTACAAACGAAGATATCATAAATGCGGCGAAACATTGTGCGACAAATGCTGACTGCGATAACTGCCCATTTTTCGCAACTTTGGAAATTGAGGGTTGCATTGAAACTTTCACACAATACATAGTGAACAACACAAAAAAAGAGCCTGCACCTGCGGCAACAGGCACAAGCTCGGAGGTATCAGATGATACCTGTTCAATATTACAGTTTGATGATAGCACAAAAGAGAGGATTTGTCAAGCATATGATACCGTAGACGAAGCCTGTACAGATATAATCGGTATCTATGAAATAATGTCTGAGCGAGAGCATAGAGCCTTTAACATTGGCGAGGCGTATGGAAAGATATGCAGCACAAGGGATAAGCTTGAAGAACTGAGAGGTGGTGACAGCAATGTCTAAAAAATACGAACTGACAACACAATCTATAGAATGGAAAGGCAGAAAGCTGTTCCGTATAAAAGCGTTAAAGTCGTTTGGCTCTGTCAAAGCTGGTGACTTGGGCGGTTACATAGAAAACGAAAACAACCTCAGCCAAGATGGCACCGCATGGGTGTCTGATGACGCAAAGGTCTACGACACCGCTAGGGTTTTCGGTGACGCAAAAGTTTTCAATAACGCTGAAATATATGGTAATGCAAATGTGTTTGGTGAAGCTGAGGTTGGAGACCACGCTAACGTTAAAGCATGCGCACGGGTGAGTGGGCATGCTAAGGTCTATGGAGATACATGGGTTTATGGAAACGCTTGGATATATGGTAGCGCTGAGGTCTTTAACAATGCCAAGATTTTTGGCGACGCTAAAGTCTATGACAGAGCTAAGGTCTATGACAGAGCTAAGGTCTATGGCAATTCGTGGATTTACGGCAAAGCAGAGATACATGATAACGCAAAGGTATATGATACCTCCGAGGTCTTTGGCAATATTAGTGTTTGTGGCAAATCTAGGATTTGTGGCGACACTGTTATTTACGATAATGCACTGAAAGGCGGTGACGGCAATGAACATTAACGCAAAGAAAGCTCAGGACAAGCTGTCGCAGGAGCTGTCTGTCGCTAAGCTTGGCAAGTATGCGCAGGCGGTTGCAAAGCCTACTCTTGAGGCTCTCAAAACTTTCTGTGAGCAGAACGAGGAGTTTGCTCAGGCGGTCCTGCAGACGGACAAAACTTTCGCTGAGTGTGCGGAAAACGCTGTCAAGGGTGCAGGGGGAAGTATCTCGGATATCGAGGTCTACCGCAGAGCTGTAAGCTTTTACTTCAAGGGTGCGGACGTTCATTTCAATATGACGATCGACCTGGGTGACGGCTCAGACAGCGAAGAAACAGCAAAACCGCCTGTCAGCCTATCCCTTGACGGCTTGCTTGATTTCTAAGGTGACAGTATGAAAAAAGCAAGGAAAGAGGCTCTTATCTACTGCTTTCCTGCGGTGGATAAAGAGCTTATGGATAAGATGAAAGGCAGAGGTGCTAAGAATTATGTGGTGTTCCTCACAAGTGGTGCTGAGCTTTTCGCACGTTGCTTTCACAGATACTCAACGGGTGACCTTGTGGAAAGACAGCGGTATGTGTTTGCTCGTGACGGATCTGTGAGATACGGCAGTGATAACGGCATTAACTGGTCGGTGCGTAATGACTTCCGTGAGCCTGTCTTTTGCAAGTGCTGTATGGGATATAACTATGATAATTCCTACTCGGTACTGAACATCAAAGCTATAGATAAGTCGGATATGCGTTACAGCCAGTATCAGCATTATCAAGGCAATATGCTGATGAGCTATCTTCACGCATACTGCAAACACCCTAATCTTGAGTATCTTATGAAACAAGACTATGACGTAACAAGCGTGAGATACACAGGTTGGTGGGGATATCAGGAAAAGTTCCTGCTCTCTCAGCGTGTGAACTGGAAAAGTAATGACCTACTGAAAATGCTCGGACTGAACAAGACGGAGTTCAAGACACTCAAAGGCAGCGAACACCTGTGGGGGCAGTATCTTGACTATCGTGAGGAATATCCAAAACTAAGACCGGAAGATTTACTGAATATAGCAAAGGTCTTTAAGAACGAACACGGCACTCTTGAACGTCTTGTGAGGATAACAGGTCTTACACCGCAAAGGGTGGCACGATACATACACGAGCAGGAAATGACACCTCTTGATTACAGCGACTATCTGGAGCAGTGCGAAACGCTGGAGTATAACATTCACGATACAATGATAGCGTTGCCACACGATTTCTGGACAATGCACAACAGGCTTACTCAGATCATCAACTATGAGTATGACGAGCTTGTTTTGCAGAACTTCATGAAAAGGCTTGCAGAGCGTGTCTGCCTTGAATTTTCGGCAGACGGCTTGCTTGTCAGACAGCCACACAGTTTGAAAGAGATAGAGGACGAGGGCAGGATACTTTCCCATTGTGTGGGCGGATATGCAGAACGCCATGCTATGGGAAAACTCAGCATAATGTTTCTGCGGAAAGCCACTGAGCCTGACAAGCCTTACTATACTGTGGAAGTTAGCCAATACGGCGGTATCGTGCAGTGCAGAGGGTATAGGAACAACGTGGTACAAAACGGCGGAGAAGACAAACCGCAGGAGATAAAGGACTTTGAACAGAAGTATCAGCGGTATCTTGACAGGGTGTTCGCTGAGAAACGAAAGGAGCGTAAAACAGCATGAACGAACTATCGGCAGAATATATCAAGGCGGCTGAGCTTGACCGCAGGATAAAGACCTCAGCTCAGCTTGCACAGCAGAGCCTTTACGATATGTGTATGGGCTTTAAGGAAATGAGGGACAGCAGGCTTTACAAGGAGCTTGGGTATTCGGAATTTAATGATTACTGTAAATCTGAAACAGGCTTTTCGGACAGACAAGTATATAACTACATTTCGATTGTTGAGAAGTTGCCGAAAGAGTTAGTGAACTCGAGTTCACTAATTGGAGTAAAGAAACTAACACTTCTCACCAAGCTTTCTGAGGACGAACGTTCTGAGCTTACCGAGAATACCGATCTTGAAAATACATCAGTAAGAGAGCTTGAAGAAAAGGTCAAACAGCTTAAGATCAAGGCTGACAAGGCAGATATGCTCAGTCACAGGCTTGAGGATATGAACAACATCTGCGATACGATCTCGAAACAGAGAGATAAGGCAGACAGGCGAATACGTCAGCTTGAAGTCGAGATAAAGGAGCTTGAGAACCGTCCTATCGAGGTAGCTGTGGAAACGGACAGCAAAGAGGTGGCAAACCTTAAAGACGCTATGAGGCGTGTTGACCTTGACTGGTCGGAAAAATATTCAAAGCTTGAAGAAGACAGCCTGAAAGACCGCAGAGAGCTTTTGCAGAAAGCTGAGCAGGCTGAAAAGGACAAGCAGGACAAGCTTTCACAACTTCGTGAGGAGCTTGACAGAACTAAGGCGGAGTATGAGAAAAAGCTTGCAGAAAACGCTCCTGCAAGGCTTGTGCAGGACGATAAAGCGGTGTTCAAGGCGTATCTTTCAAACGCTGTGGACAGCATAAACAGACTTTGCGGATATATCGACGCACACAAAGACAGTGCAGAGCGTGAGCTGTTCGTAGAAAAATCAAGACAGCTTGCTGACATGATAAAAACTAAACTGGAGGTATAAAAATGAAACTTTATGAGCTTACAAACGATTTTCAGAGGCTTTTTGACAGCCTTGAAGATATGACGGAAAATGCCGAGCTTACGGCAGAGGAAAAGGCTGAGGCTGAAAAGGTGTGGTTTGATACCCTTGAATGCGTCGAGGCTGAATTTACAGACAAGGCGGAGAACGTTGCGGCTTATGTCAAGGTGCTGGGCAGCGAGGCGAAAATGCTTGAAGCAGAGGAGAAAGCCCTCAAAGCAAGACGTGAGCAGAAAATCAAGCAGGCAGAGAGCCTTAAAGCTTATCTTATGAACAGTATGCAGAGGGTCAACCTTAACAAAATAGAGGGCGTTATGGCTAAGATAAGCATTACAAAGGGCAGGGAAAGCACAGAGATAACAGACCCGAAAGCCTTTGTGGAGTGGGCAAAGGTCAATGATGACAGCCTGCTGAAATACAAAGATCCTGACATAAGCAAGACAGCTGTCAAGGCGGCTATCGAGGCAGGCAGGAAGATACCATATGCGGCTGTTGTCCGCAGACCGGGACTGACCATAAGATAAGGAGGAAAAGAAAATGGGACTTGCGATACTTGTATTAGGCTTTTCGGGAAGCGGCAAATCTGCTTCCCTGAGAAATTTCAAAGAGGACGAACTTGCTCTTGTGAACGTGAACGGAAAACAGCTTCCGTTCCGCACGCAGTTTAAGTCAACGATACATACTGACAATTACGGTGAGATAGAGCGCTTTATGAAAGCTCAGACGGCAAAGTCCATAGCCGTTGACGATAGTCAGTATCTTATGGTGAACGAGTTTATGCGCCGTGCAAAGGAAACGGGCTATCAGAAGTTCACCGACATTGCAAAGAATTTCTGGGAGCTTGTGAGAAGCGTTGAAATGCTTCCCGAAGATGTTATCGTGTATTTTCTCAATCACCTTGATACAGGCGAGGACGGCAGGCAGAAAGCTAAAACTATCGGCAAGCTGCTTGACGAGAAGATAACTGTCGAGGGTATGTTCACAACTGTGCTTAAAACTGTTGTGGTTGACGGCAAGTATCTTTTCGCAACTCAGACGGACGGCACTGACACCTGCAAAAGTCCTATCGGGCTGTTCGACAGTATGTACATAAGCAACGATCTGAAACTTGTTGATGAAGCGCTGAGAACATACTATCACCTTGCAGACGAGCATATCTGCTCAGAGTGCGGAAAGACGATAATGTCAGACGGCAAGCGTACTGTTCAGCAGATAATAGACGGCTCGATGAAGAATTACGGCAAACAGCTTTGTATGAAATGCGTTCTGAAAAGGGTAAAGGCGGCGAAGTCCAATGAAACTGAGAGCGTATCAGAATGAGCTGGTGGAGCAGGTAAGGCAGGCTTGGCGTGCAGGGTATAAAGCACCCTGCATAGTCCTGCCCTGCGGCGGAGGAAAGTCCTGCATTGTGGCTGAAATGGCAAGGCGAACGACCTTTAACGGCAAGAGAGTGCTTTTTCT
>OGEO01001253.1_pt1 | contig 16647 bp, 14 predicted proteins | sample 1570661 | NCBI WGS metagenome assembly OGEO01 (sample SAMEA2582142, study PRJEB24529) | metagenome | biome: Human gut stool | place: China | collected 2011
GCTGGCAGAGAGCATTCAGACGAATCCTGCCTATGTGCGCCAGCTCATGTCCGCCTTGCGGAAGGGAGGGCTGCTGGTCAGCGTGAAGGGACATCCCCGACCCACTCTGGCTCGTGAGCCGGAGAAAATTACTCTGCTGGATGCCTATCGGGCAGTAGAGGGCAACAAGCCACTGCTCCATCAGGACATCCACACCAACCCCGCTTGTGGCGTGGGCGTGAACATTCAACTGGCACTGCGTGATTTTTACCTTGACATCCAGAATACAGCGGAAAAACGGATGCAAGAGATTACGCTGAAAGATGTGCTGGAACAATATCACATGAAATTAGAAGGGATTCACACATGAATGAACAATCGGAACAAGATCTGTACGCCCTTGGCATAGAAGATTTCAACTAGCTGTTGGAAAAGCTGATTACATAATAATAGACAATGGGCCAACCAAATCTAAATGGTCGGCCCTAAATAAATTAAGGAGGAAACCAATATGAAACTTGGCATTATTCGTTGTATGCAGACAGAGGATTACCTGTCCTTTTGCTAAGCGTATACGGGAGCTGGTGCAAAAAGAGGTAGGCGATGGTATCCGTATCTTGGATTACACCCATGACGCTGGTTCTGAACCAGAAACATCTCAGAAGTAAAGTTTCTTTTCCCTCCGGACTATGGTAAGATAGACTTCAAGGAGGTATGCTAAATGGTTCAGAACCACTTACCCCACGACCACGGACAAACTATCGAGCAGGAACTGTAACATATGCCCAGCGTAGAAAACTTTCAAACCATAGCTAATATTTTCAAGCAGCTTGGGTATGGCATACGTATTCACATTTTTTGGTTGCTTTGCCACTGTGAGGAATGTGCTATCAATCTTTCGGCCATGGTAGATATGATCAGACCCTAAATTTCCATCACATGATTGAGTGGCTTGTAAAAATCGCCTGTCCGGCGCAAATAGAAACACAGAAAGGAATGCCATGAAAAAAGAAGAATCCAAAGTTATCGCTCAAAAACTCCAAAAAATTCCAAACGACACTCTCGCCTTGAAGCATTGCCGGGCTGGTGGGACGGGTAGCACACTCTTTGGAAAACAGTTTCGAACGGTTACCGCTGGAAAAGGGTGTATGGAGGCATATGAAACTTTTCCCGGAATAGAGGTATCTTTCAATGTTTTTCTTGCTTCAGAGGTCAAGTTTCAGCATGATGCTTCGGATTCTGTTTTAGAAATTTACTATTGTCGCAGTGGTCGCGTGGGTTGGAATATGCAAGGCGGTACTGCCGTCTATTTAGGTGCAGGTGATGTGACTGCGCACAGTATGGCCTGCTGCGCGAATTCCGCCATGATGTTTCCCCTAGGATATTCAGAGGGGATTTCCATTTCCGTGGATCTAAAACAGCTCTCTTCCATTTGCCCGGAAGTTTTAAAGAATGCCGGTGTAGAGGCAAACCTGTTACGGGATCGATTTTGCTCCGGAAAGCCATCCGCAATCCCGTCCTGTTCCAATTTAGAGCATATTTTTGCCCCACTCTTTTCTGCTCCTGTGTCCGTTCGAATTTCCCTCTTGAAATTGAAGGTGCTGGAAATTTTGATTTATTTGAGCAACATGAAATTGGAGCATAAAGAACTGACTCAATACTTCTCCCAGCAAACCGAATTGATAAAAGAAATTCATAAACAGTTGACAGAGCAATTGGATCAACGATTTACGATTGCAGAACTTTCCAAACAGTATTTGATAAATACCTCTACTCTAAAGGAGATATTCAAGGCAGTCTACGGCCAGCCTATCGCCACCTATATGAAGGAATTTCGGGTGCGTCAGGCTATGAAATTATTACGGGAAACAAATGCCACTATTGCGGATATTGCTTCCCAGGTAGGCTACCAAACCCAGGGAAAGTTTTCAAGCGCTTTTCAGTCTATAGTCAAAATGTCACCCAGAGAATACAGAAAAATCCAAGGTATACAGAAATAATTCAAGCAAAGTTCAGGAGACTATAAAAATGACAAAGGACAAATATTTAATAACAGTCATAAAAACAACTATCATTTTGTTTAAACAAACTCGATGCTCCATTTCCCCTGTTCTCCCACCTACCAATTCTCGTATTCTTCTTGTCGCTTCACTTATTCTGCATTCAAAATATTATGCAGGACTTTTCTTACCTTTTTCATATCTATCGGCTTTGATATATGTCCATTCATTCCCAAATCCAATGCAAGTTTGCGATCTTCTGCAAATACATTTGCCGTCATCGCAATAATTGGAATTTGAGCTTTCTTATCATTTTCCATCTGCCTTATTTTTACAGTTGCTTCATAGCCATTTACATTAGGCATCTGAATATCCATAAGAATCAGATCGTAATAGCCTTCTTCTGCCTGATCAAGCATATCAAAGCATTCCTGACCATCAGTGGCAAGCTCCACGAAAAAGCCTTCTTCCTGCAATAGCTCTATTGCAATTTCAGCATTCAGCTCATTGTCCTCTGCAAGCAAAATCCTCTTGCCTCTGATATCAGCCATATTAGGCTGTTTTTCTTGTTCTTTATATACATCTTCCTTCGATGCTATTTCTAACGAAAGTGTTACCGTAAACTTTGTACCCACTTCTTGACTGCTCTCTGCCTTAATGTTTCCGCCCATCAATTCAATAAGTGATTTCACAATCGGAAGACCAAGGCCTGTACCTACAACTTTATTCTCCGTTGATGTATGCTCTCTGGAAAATTCTTCAAATATATGAGGAAGATATTCTTCACTCATTCCTATTCCTGTATCTTCGCAAATAAAACAATATTGTGCCATTTTATCATCTGATGCAACCTCTTTGATTGTCACATGAATTGACTTTCCATTCGGCGTATATTTGACTGCATTACTTACGATATTCAAATAAATTTCCTGAAGCTTTGTTTTATCACAGATGGCATACTTATGGCATATATCAGTATCGATTAAATACTGAAGATTCTTTTTTCTTATATCTGATTCAAATACGCTGCTAACATCGTGAAAGATGACTCCTAAATCTTCTGCCTTTAGCCTTAACGTGGCCGTTCCGCTTTCAATGCGTGCCATCTCCAAAACCTGATTTATAATCGTCATCATAAGCGCACTAGAAGATTGAATTTTTTTCAGATATTCTTTAGCCTTCTCTTCATTTTGAAGATTTTTCTCCAAAAGACCTGAAAATCCAATTATTGCATTCATCGGTGTGCGAATATCATGACTCATATTAAATAAAAATCTCGTCTTAGCTTCATTTGCATTTTTTGCCAGTTCCGCTGATCGCTGCAGCTGCTCTGCATACTGCTTCTCTTGATTGTTTTTACTAAGAACCTGATAAAAAATAGCAGCAATTAACATAGACAAAACCAATATTGTGAGGATAACTGAAAACCAATAAGATATTGTTATCCATCCAGCAGACGGCTCTATATCAAAGTACCATACTTCATTTGGAATACTGCACTCTAATGTCAGGCAATCTTTTGAAAGCTTTTCTTTGTTTTGCGCCAACACAATATGTTCACCTGTGCTTTTATCTTTTTTCCAGATTTTATAATAAAATGAAGCTTCACTCAACTTCTCAAGCTTTAATTCACTTATAAAACGATCCCAATCTATTACTGTAATCACAAAGCCCCAAAATGTACCATCTTCGCCCTCATCTGACTGATAAACTGGATTTAAAAGCAATGCACCCATTCCACCCTGTTTCAATTCATAGGGACCTCCAAGTGTATATTCTTTTGTTTCTTTAGCCAAATTGGCATCAAAACTTCGCTCATGCTCGGTAAGCACATCAATCCCAAATGCTTTCTCATTGCCCTGTTTAGGATAAACATCTGTAATGATCCCATCTGGTGCTAGCTCAAATGCTTTTATTATACCATTTTCATTCGGAATAACACTTGCTAGATTTGAGAAAGTTTCTTCATCCAGTTGATATCCTGTTTGAATAATATTTTCCACTAAATCTGAACTAACTACATACTGCTCTAACTGCGCTTTAATTCGCCTTACAGTACTTTGTGCCATATAGGCTGCTCCTGATTTTTCTTGTTTTTCCATATAGCCAAGGATCATGCATCCAACAAGAAACAGAAGCATAAAAGAAATTAGTCCAACAACACAGCTATATTTTATTATTCTTTTTTTGGCAGTACTGTATTTTTCCATTGCTGTTACTCCCTTTGATTTTATTATACAAGTATATCACGTCTATCACTCGAAAAACAAGGTTTTATTGCAAAGAAAAAACCACCAAAGATCATGATATGATACCTCTTAAGTAGACAAGGCAAATAACAAAAATCTACTTAGGAGGTTTTTTATGTCTAAATCATCATATACACCTGAGTTTAGGGCTAAGATTGCGCAGGAGTATTTGAATGGCAACTGTTCCAGAAAAGATTTATCTAAAAAATATAATATACCAGAATCCACAATTAGAGATTGGATAAATGTTTATAAAACTCATGGTATAAATGCATTTATTAATACAAATGAGAATAAGCAATATACGAAAGATTTCAAAATCCAATGTGTTGAAGCTGTATTAAAAGGAGAATCTTCTGTACTTGACGTTGTTTCACAGTATCAAATATCAAGTTCACATATGTTACGGGAATGGATTTCGTTGTATAATGCTAATAGAGAACTTAAGGATTATATTCCGAAAAGGGAGGTCTATATGGCAGACGCACGAAGAAAAACAACCATTAAAGAACGTAAGGAAATCGTAGATTACTGTATTAATCACAACCGTGACTATAAAGGAACTGCAAGCATTTATAATGTCTCATACAGTCAAGTTTATTCCTGGGTAAAGAAGTATGATGTACAGGGGGACGATGGATTAACAGATAGGCGAGGACGCCACAAAACAGATGAAGAAGTCAACGAATTAGAACGCCTTCGGAGAGAAAATATCCGATTAAAACGACAACTTCAAGAAAAGGATATGTTAAACGAACTGTTAAAAAAAGTACAAGAACTCGAAAGGATGTGAGGCTCGGGAAACTTCGCTATGATTCAAAATTTATAGCAATAAAGTTTTTCTATGAAACAAAGAACTGGAGTATTAATTGGATGTGCAAACAGCTTGAAATATCAAGGGCTGCTTACTATAAGTGGTTGTACCGCGAGATACCGAAAAAGGAAGCAGAAAATATGAAGCTAGCAGAATTTATAAAGGAGTATGATGAGCGTTTCAATCATATTTTGGGATACAGAAGAATGACCTCTTGGATTAATCACTTCAACCATACTGATTATAAACCGAAACGAGTACATGGAATCATGAAGAAGCTGGGAATTCATTCTGTAATCAGAAAGAAAAAGAAGAAATATACTTCATCAGCACCAGAGTCTATAGCAGAAAATAAGCTGGGCAGAGATTTTTATGCATGTGCTCCCAATGAAAAGTGGGCTACAGATGTAACTGAGTTTAAGGTTCCAGACGAGAGCAAAAAACTGTATCTGAGTGTAATTCTTGATTTATACGACCGATATCCGGTTGCATATGTTATCAGTCCCCGAAACGACAACAAACTTGTATTTAAAACCTTTGATAAAGCGCTTGCTACCAATCCGGAGGCGAAACCACTCTTTCACAGTGACAGAGGATTCCAATACACCAGCAAAGTATTTCAAAGAAAACTCAAGGAACACGAGATGGAACAATCAATGTCACGAGTTGGTCGCTGTATAGATAATGGCCCCACAGAAGGTTTTTGGGGAATTATAAAAACAGAAATGTATCAGATGTATGAAATAACCAATGAAGAGTCATTGAGATTTGCGATAACGGATTATATAAGATTTTATAGTGAAGAACGACCGCACATTTTGTACGGTCGTTCATCAGCACCTCATTTTAGATATTTAACTTGTCTACTTGACAGGGGGCATATCAGATCATATCAATCATCTCCGATGGCTTTAATTCTTTATTCGCCCCAAACTTCTTGAGCAATTTCTTTTACAAGTGCAAGCTTTGCCCATTGCTGCTTTTCAGTAAGCTTATTTCCAATTTCACAAGAAGCAAAACCACACTGTGGACTTAAATACAGGCGCTCAAGCGGCACATATTTTGCCGCCTCGTGAATACGGTTAATTACTTTCTGTTTATCTTCAAGCTTTGGTGACTTTGTTGTAATCAAGCCCAAAACTACTTTTTTATCACCTGATACCTTCTGTAAACATTCAAAACCACCAGAACGTTCATCATCAAATTCTAGATAATAGGCATTTACATTTTCCTTTGCGAAAAGTGTCTCTGCTACACTATCATATGCACCGCTGCTTGCATATGTAGAATGGAAATTTCCTCTACATACATGTGTATTAATCACAAGATCCTTTGGAGCGCCCTCAATTGCCTTATTGTTAACATCAAGCAGCTGTTCTTTAATTTTCTCAAGACCTGCCTTTGTTGTTCCAAAAAGTACTGGTGCACTTGAATCAACAACCATTCCCCAAGAACAGTCGTCAAGCTGAAGATTTCTACATCCCGCTGCGTAAATGTCTTTGATAAATGCACGATATCCTTTTACAATATCTTCTGCTACCTGTTTTTGTGTGTCATAATACTTTGAAGTATTTTCCCATGCAAATGGCATGATCATCTGCTCCAAAAACTGTGCTGGTGCCGGAATAGTCAACTTTGCAACTGTATTTTCATCCTCAAATTGCTTCACAAATTCAAAATGACGCAGAAACGAATGATTGTTATTATAGGAAATCTTTCCTGTCAGGTATGTATCATCTATCATAGCTGCCTCACCATGAAATGGCAATCCTGTTTTTGTCTTGGTGTGACCAACTCCGTTGAACTCCCAAAAGAAATCTAAATGCCATGTTGCGCGGCGAAATTCCCCATCTGTGATTACATGGTAACCTGCTGTTTTTTGTTTTGCAATCAAATCTTCAATGCAGGCATCCTCAACTTTTACCAGCTCTTGCTTTGAAATGGTTCCAGCCTCAAACTGTTTTCTTGCTTCTTTTAAAGAAAGCGGACGCAAAAAGCTTCCTACAAAATCATAGCGAAATGGTGTATTCATGGCAATCCTCCTGTATTTTATAATAAAACTCTATTATTGTTCTTAACGCTGCTATCATACAGGATTTTTTATCATTTGTATAATACCTTAATTCACTGCTAATCATAGTTTCAAACTATAGTAAACTAGTCATTAGTGCACAGTCTTGTTTGTTTAGGATGCCTGCCTGTGTAAAGAAAAGGTATATTACAGTTTGCTTTTTTCTGTTTCTTCTATATCTTCTTCATCTTCCTCTTTTGTATATTCCTCTATTTCTGTCTTTGTCACCTGCTTGATATTTTGTTTTCTCAGGCGCAAATATACAAATTCCCGAAAAATAGTGTATATCACTGACAACAGCGGAATGAAAACAAGCATTCCAACTATTCCCATAAGATTTCCACCAATCGTAACTGCCGCCAAAACCCATATTGAAGGAAGACCTACAGATTCGCCAACAACATGAGGATATATCAGATTTCCCTCAATCTGCTGTAGCACAAGAAATACTATTACGAATAAAATTGCCTGTTGTGGGTTTACCATAAAGATTAAAAAGCTTCCTACTGCACATCCGATGAAGGCTCCAAAAATAGGAATTAATGCCGTAAACGCAATTAAAATTCCAATCAAAAGTGCATATGGCATTCTCAAAATACTTAACGTAACAACAAACATACTTCCTAGAATCACAGCTTCCAGACACTGGCCTGCAAGAAAGTTTGCAAATGTCCGATAAGTTAGAGAACATACTTTAAGGAAAGTGTCTGCTTTTTGTCTTGGAAGAAAAGCAAAAAATACTTTTCTGATCTGTATATGCAGCTTTTCTTTCTGAAAAAGAATATAGCAAGCAAAAGAGAATGCAATGAAAAAGGTCGCTACCCCACTGACTATGGAACCCACTGCTGACATTGTCGTATTCATCATATTTCCCGCACCGTTTCCGAGAAGGCTTATTCCCCACTTAATCGCCTGATCTGGATCAAACTCTATTTGATCTACCAGATTCATAATTTCCTGATTATTATGGAAAAATTCTCCAATCCAACTTTGCATCTGCGGAATAAAATCATTAATGCTCGTCACCAACGTTCCCATTGTCCGTGTAAGCTGCGGAATCACACCGAACATCACCAATGCGATCACACCAACTACTAATACAATAGTAAGAATCAAGCTTATCGGTCTTTTCAATTTTCTAACTATCTTATTTTTCTTTTTTACATTTTCAAAAATTTTCTTTTCCAAAAAGCTCATTGGTACATTGGTAAGAAATGCGATTGCTCCACCAAGCACAAACGGAAATATAATATCCCATATTGTTTTTAGCACACCAAGTACCACATCAAACTTCCACAAAGCGACCACAAGAAGTGCCGTAAACACAATGAGCTCCCGGATTTTTTTAATAGACATTTTACTTAGATCCATTATTTTTCCTCCTTCTGATAAAAAAAGAAACCTTTATTGCATGACAAAACATGCAATAAAAGTCTCACCAGTTCCTTGCAGTGCCGGATGTCTCCACCGTACTGACGGCATTGCAAACGTATATTTTAAAACGCAGGTTACTCCCCTTTATTAGAGGTGATTGTACAATAAAATCTGTATATTTGTCAAGCACCTTCGGGCTTTGCCGCAATATTGGCTTATCCATGAACAGTAACCCAATAGCTTCTAGTCTTTACGCATGCGAAAGCTCTGGGAAATAAAGTTTTTCATTCTCAATACTTTTTAGCTGCTCACCTAAATAAAACAGCCTGTAATCATCTGCTCCATCATATTTCTCTGCCGTACAAATATCCATATCCTTCATAGCCGGCACGAAACCAAGCTGACATTTATGATATTCCCCTCTCACTCGCTGCAAAATGTCCATGAGCGCCACATTATTTTCACTTACGATACTCTGTAAAAGCAAGGTGTTTTCTTCTATTTCTGCGACAATGAAACAGTCCATATCCGTTGAATAGTATACATTTTCCATATCAGCTGTGTAGAACATCTGCAAACCAAATTTGTTAAGCTGTTCCAAAGATGAATTAGCAGCGCTGCGACGAACCATATTCATATATTTCTGTTTCATTTGCTTATCTGCTGCATTTACCGATATAAAAATTTCTCCTGCTGATTTTCTCATGCAAAACTCATTTTTTACAGAATAGCGATACTCCATTTCCCTAGAAAATCCACACTTATCATAAAAGTCTACAGCATACAGATTTGCAAACAAATAAAAGCCATCACAGCTATCCTTGTACTGATTTACCACATGATCCATAAGTTTTTTCGCCAATCCCTGTCTGCGATATGCCTCATCGGTCATTACTGTTCCGATCTGTATGTAATTTTTCTCTACACCATTCTGAAGAAAAGACATCCTGTTTGCGGATACATTGGAAATTATTTTCCCATCTTCAATAAATGAAAATGGAATATAGTCCCCCTCAAAATATCCACCTGTCACCCAGCTTTCAAAATCAAAGCCGAATGTTTTCTTTGTTAAATCGTTTAAAGCGTGGCGCAGTGCATCGTCACGCATATAATTGCTTACTAATTGCATTTTTTTAATCTCCTTTGTCCAAACCTATTTACAATATCCATTGCACCATTTGCCAATCTGTTCTCCCTACAGAAATGTTGGTTCTAACATGGCAAGTGTATTTTCTCTGACTGCTTCCGGATAAATTTCACGCATGCATGCTGTCTCAAATGCTCCGGCATGGACATCAAACGCATCCCGAGGCTCTTTGCTGATCTGAAACATTTCCTCAAATGGCATATCGGTAAGTTTCAAAATATAATCCTCTTCACTGGAAAAACCATGCTCCTTCAGCTCATATTCGTATTCCATCCAATAAGCCTGAAAATTGTAAGAGTACCTGGCACTGCGTCTTTGAGGAAGCATATGAGCGTCTGAAAAAAGCTAGCAGCGATAAAACATTAATGGCTATGTATCGAAACCGAGAAAAAGCAATCCGCGACTGGAATGATTCCATAAACTCAGCCATAAAGGACGGAGTACAACAAGGTGAGCAACGTGTTAATATGCTTTATGAGAGATTGTTACAGGAAAATAGAGGCTCTGAAATTCCAAAAGCGATTGCAGATCCAGCATTTCTGACAAAGCTATTTAATGAATATGGAATTTAACCGCTATTGGGACAGGGATGCCGGCTCTTTTATTGGGTACACTTTGAAAGCCACCATACCTGTCACCATGGCTTCATTCTACTTTCATCATACGGTATCCCACACCAATATGTGTTTGAATATATTGTGGAGACTCCTCTGTTGGCTCCAGTTTTTTTCGCAATGTTGCCATAAATACCCGCAACGAAGCTACGTCGTTATCCCAACTGTGTCCCCAAATATTTTGCGTTATAAAGGTATGGGTCAGTACTTTGCCAACATTCTTGGACAGCAAGCATAGCAACTTATATTCAATGGGTGTTAGATGAAGTTCGTTTTCATCCAGATAAGCGCATCCCCCGGCATAATCCACTTTCAACTTACCATTAACAAATACAGAACTGGCAGTGAACATCTCTGCCGTCATCAGAGAGAGCCTTCGCTGCGTCACCCGAAGTCGTGCCATCAACTCTTCTACAGAAAAGGGCTTTGTCAAATAATCGTCCGCTCCTGCATCTAGCGCCTTGATTTTATCGTTATCCTCGCTTCGAGCGCTGATTACAATAATCGGAACATTGGACCAAGAGCGAATAGTTTGAATTACTTGAACGCCATCCATATCTGGCAAGCCCAAATCCAGTAATATGATTTCAGGATTGTGCGATGTGGCCTCCATAATTGCTGCTGAACCACTAGGTGCTGCCAGATAACGATAATCATTTGTTTTTAAAGTGATTGTAATGAGATTTCGCACAGACGGGTCATCCTCAACCACTAATATCAAAGGTTTATTCATGAATTTCTACCTCCCCGGCGGGTAATGTAAATGTAAACACAGTGCCATTTGGCAGATTGTCTGATACAAAGATTGTGCCGCCGTGAGCGGTCACAATCGACTTGCAGAGGGACAACCCCAATCCAAGGCTTCTGCGACTGTCGACCACTTTATTGGCTCCGCTATAAAACATATCGAAAACACGAGGCTTCTGCTCATCTGGAATCCCAGACCCATTATCGGCAACTGAAACGATAACCCATTTATTCTTCTGCTCAGTGTGCATTTCAATTACCGAACCGACAGGGGTATATTTGATGGCGTTGTCCACCAGATTGATAATCACCTGAACGATCAGCTTCGCATCAATGTGTGCAAGGATAAAGTCTTTGCCGCTGCTCACACGAATGGTGTGTTCTTTACTCTTTCTGTTGATGTGCTTCAGCGCTTCAGAAACAACCTCATCCATGAGTTCTATACTCCGAGTCAGATTAACCTGTCCTCCTTCAATTCGCGTAACTGCCAACAGGTTTTCAACGAGATTAATCAGCCACATGGAATCGTCATAAATATCAGTAAAGGTCTGCTCCCGCAGTTCATCGTCCATCTTTTTATAATTTGCGAGCAAATTGCCTGCGCTGCCGGAAATCGCTGTCAAAGGAGTTCGAAGATCATGAGAGATTGCCCGCAGCAGATTAGCACGAAGCTGTTCATTTTGCGCTAAGACAGCCGCTTCCTCCTTCTCTTTGGCGTTTTTGATGTTTTCAAGTGCCAAAGCGCACTCTCCCAGAATAGAGAGGAGTACGCTGTTTTCAAAAGAATCCAGCGGAATACCGTTCACCGCAATACCAGCCACTCCATATACATGCTGGTTAACTCGAATCGCAAGGTATAGACACTTTGCACTGGATAATGTATCTGTTGTGGCACCGGCGTGTTTATTGTTTTGAAATACCCAATCGGCGACTGCTTTCTCATTCTCAGAAATTAAATCCTCTTGAGTGCTATTAACAGTACGAAAAACGTTGGGAACGTCAAGTTCTTTACCGTCAGACAGATAGACGACAATATCTTTTTTCAGCAGCTTCATGAGTTGCCCTGCGGTAGCGGTGATTACCGCATTCTCATCCTGCTCTTTTTGCAGAAGCTGGTTGGTTTCAAAGAGAATCTTTGTACGGTAAGCTGTATGGGCAGATTGTTTCGCATTTTCTTTCAGCCGGGTAGCGAGAGATTCGGAAAGCAGTGTTACTATAAACATAATGGTAAAGGTAACAATATAGTTTGGATCGTCAAAATGGAATGTCAGTCTCGGAGTTGTAAAAAAGAAATTGAAAACCAACACGCTGACAACCGAGGTCAGAATTCCACACAGTCGGTTGGTTGTGATCACGGCGGTCACAAGTACACCTAATATGTAGACTGCGACAATATTACTCTCCGTGAACCCAAGAGCGTCAAAACCACATCCAATCAGTGTAGCTGCCAACAATACGACTATACTCTTCAAAACATCACGCAGGGGTATCGTATCTACCTGCACCTTTCTCTTTCTTTTCTGATAGCTATTTTCTGTGTTGGCATCCGGTATCACATGAATATCCAGATTAGGTACGCTGGAAATCAGGCGTTCCGTCAAGGTGGGCTTGCTGAAAATATTCTTTCGTGCAATGGTACTTCGTCCAATTACGATTTTTGAGATGCCGGAAAGACGGGCAAATTCGGCAATTTGAACAGGCACGTCATCACCATAGCTTGTCTCAATTGTGGCACCAAGCTGCTGGGCCAGCCGTTTATTATCCTGCAAACGTTTTTTGTCCTCTTCACTCATCTCCGCTGTATTAGATGTTTCAACATAAAGAGCGGTAAATGTCCCTCGGAAGGCTCTTGCCATTCTGGCGGCAGTACGGATAATTCTGGCGTTGGATGGAGATGAAGAAAGGCACACCAGAATATGCTCATCCGTATGGTAATCGCCGCGGCTTTGTATCCTGGCGCGTTCTGTCAACAAATTTACCCGGTCAGCACATCGGCGAAGAGCAATTTCCCTCAATGCAGTCAGATTTTCAAGCGTAAAGAAATTGACTGCCGCCCGTTTGGCCTGGTCTTTCCGGTACACATTTCCACTTGCCAGTCTTTCCAGCAACTCCGCAGGTTCAATATCCACCAGTTCTACCTGATCCGCCTGATCAAAGGCAGAATCAGGAATGCGCTCCCGCACAAGAATTCCAGTGATAGAGGCCACTGTATCGTTAATACTCTCAATATGTTGGACATTTACAGTAGTATAGACATCAATTCCAGCATTTAGCAGTTCCTGAACATCCTGATACCGCTTCGTGTGCCGACTGCTTTCTATGTTGGTGTGGGCAAACTCATCCACCAGTATGAGCTGGGGATTTCGCTTGAGAGCAGCATCAATATCAAATTCACAAAGGGTCATTCCTCCGTAATCAATTTGTTTCACAGGAAGCTGCTCCAAGCCGTCCAGAAGTGCCGCCGTCTGAGGTCGGGCATGGGGTTCTATGTATCCAGCAACTACATCGATGCCGCGCTCCTTAGCCTGATGAGCCGCTTGAAGCATTGTATAGGTCTTTCCGACACCTGCGGCATAGCCAAAAAAGATTTTAAGTTTTCCACTTTTCCTAGTGTATGTATCGCTGCAAATCGCACGAAGAAGCTGATCCGGATCTTGTCTTGGCAATTCCATTTTGTTCCTCCTCGTCTATCACTCAAGTAAGAGCGATTTCTTTTTTTAATATTATAACACACAAAGTCAAAACCTACATCTGCGACTGATTCACGGCAAGTCTATTCATGCATCCAATAAAAGAATCAATAACAGGTGTTTTTTTAGAATTTCTCCATAGTGCTTTTTGAGTGATGTGATTCTGGGCAATCGGCTCAATGGACAAGCCGGCATATTTCATTACAACCGGGGTGCAACGAAGAATCACTATCCGTGCATTATAATGAATTTTTTCCGATACAGCTGTATTCTCTGGTAAAAAAATTATGTCCAATTTATGTGTTTCCAGTTCTCTGCACAGTTCACTATCTTCTCCGCTGAAAATATGTATAAAGACATCTGGATGCTGTTTTCCGTAAGTCTCTAGAACATCTGAGAGGCTGTCTGCCATTAATGGGTTGGAAAAACCGATTTTCAAGCTGTTTTCGCCGTGAATCAGAGCATGTTCCTGCTCATTCCAATTGTTTTCCAGAAAAGCATCCAGTTTTTTCACCATAAAATACCCAAAAATAAATATAGCTGATGTACTTACAAGTAAAATAACATCCTGCATGGATTCACCTCCAATTTCCGTGATTTTTTTAATCAAATACGAAAGCACTTTTGCAAATTCCTGTTACTTCCCAACACCAACATGGTATCTCCTGCTTTCAGCACTGTGTCTGAAGAAATAGATAACTCCAGCTTGCCGCTTTTCTTGATTCCCATAATGTTAATATTGAATTTTTTACGAATATCAAGCTCTCCAATCGAATGATCCGCCCAATCTTTTGGAACGGGAATCTCAAACATGGCGTGATTTTCATCCAGTTCAATGTAATCGAGAATGTGGTCCGCACTGTAACGGATTGCAGTCCACTTTGCAAGCTGTTTTTCTGGATAGACTACTTCATTTGCACCATTACGTAACAAAAATTTTTCCTGAACGTCGGTTGCAGCTCTGGAAACTACAAACCTCGCTCCTAATTCACTAAGCAGAGAAGTTGTTTCCAACGAACTCTGAAAATTGTTGCCGATGGCCACAATACATACATCATAATTGCGAACACCGATAGATTCCAAAAAATCGGCATTCGTACTGTCTCCAATCTGTGCGTTGGTAACAATGGGCAAAACATCCTCTACACGTTCCTCTGAAGTATCTACCGCCATCACTTGGTGACCCAAATGATTCAAGTGCATGGCAATATGCTTTCCAAATCGCCCAAGACCAATTAGAAGAATTGATTTCATAATGTCTCCTTTATCCTACTGTTATTTTTTCCTTTGGCAGTTTTGATACTTTCTTTTGCACACCGGATAAGGCCGCAAAAATCAATGTAAGGCCACCGACTCGTCCAAAAAACATCAGCAAAATCAAAACAACCCGTGAGAGCAGATTCAGTTCTGGAGTAATCCCCAGGGACAAACCGACTGTGCCAACAGCCGAGGCAGTTTCAAAAAGGCAGGTAATCATGGGAAGTCCTTCGGAAACACTGATGATAAGGCCACCGGTACAACATAGCGTGATATACATAAGCGAAATTGTCGTTGCATTTTTTACGACATCATCATCGATGCGACGTCCAAAGATATTTGCATTTTCTCTACGCCAAAAAGTGGAAATTGCGGTAGTAAACAAAACTGCAATGGTTGTTGTTTTTAGACCTCCTGCGGTAGACCCAGGACTACCGCCAATCAGCATCAACGCAATGGTGATAAATTGTCCCGCCTCACTCAAATCAGTTAATTCCACCGTATTAAAACCTGCCGTTCGTGGTGTCACAGCTTGAAAAAGAGAAGATAAAAGCCGTTCCTTTCGCGTGAGATCATCAAACTCAAAAAAATAAAAGTACATTGCCGGAACTATCAATAAAACCGCTGTGGTACAAAGAATCACCTTGCTCTGCATCCTATATTTGCGCAAATGCAGTCGATTTGCCCGAATATCATCCCAAGTCAGAAAGCCAATACCGCCAACCACAATTAAGAACATAATAGTAAAGTTTATGACTGGATTCGCTGCATAGCTTGTCAGGGAGGAAAATGGAGTGCGCACACCCAACAGATCAAAGCCCGCGTTACAAAAAGCGGACACGGAATGAAACAGCGCCATCCAAAGACCCTTTTTCCCGAAATCACGGCAAAACACTGGTGCCATAACCGCTGCACACAGCAGTTCCATCACCAGTGTCACCCTGACAATAAAGCCAGTCAAGCGAACTATTCCCCCTACCTTTGGCGCTGAAATCGCTTCCTGCATGGTACTGCGCTGCATCAAAGAAATCTTCCGCCCGGAAATCATTGCAAAGGATGCGGCCACAGTAATAACTCCCATGCCACCGATCTGAATCAGCAGCAAAATGACAATCTGACCGAAGACCGACCAGTATGTTGCCGTATCATGTATAATGAGTCCGGTTACACAGACTGCTGAGGTAGAAGTAAACAATGCCTCAAAGAAAGGCGTTGCCAGTCCGCTGCGGCTGGAAAATGGTAACATTAAAAGGAAGGTACCGAAAATGATCACACCAGAAAAACCAATGATGATAATTTGAAACGAAGTCAATTTTCTTTTTAACAACACCACCCTCATAACTGCGAGCCTCCTTTATACCCCTTTATATGTCCTTAATCATAAATCAAAGAGCGTAAAGAGGGTATAAGAGAATATTTATCTGTATTAAGACCGTATTAAGATGCTGAATCTATTCCTTATTGGAGATTTTGGGAATCACGATTTTTGCTATATTCATTTACTTCTCCAGAATACCGTCTAGCATAAGATTGACTTCCAGTACATTGACGGTCTCTTCGCCAAAGATGCCAAGGAAACGTCCTTCGGTACATTTTCGAATGATATTACACACTTCATCATCTGTCATATCGTTTGCTTTTGCAATACGTGCTACCTGATATTCCGCTGCTGCCGGGGAAATATGGGGATCAAGCCCACTGCCGG
>OGEO01001258.1_pt1 | contig 16619 bp, 19 predicted proteins | sample 1570661 | NCBI WGS metagenome assembly OGEO01 (sample SAMEA2582142, study PRJEB24529) | metagenome | biome: Human gut stool | place: China | collected 2011
CCACATTGAGTTGAGATACCAAGGTTCTTAAGTGGTACAAGCTCAGCCGCTTCATGGATACGAGCGATGACAGCATCTACATCTTCCAAAGCTGGATCCTTAGAAGTAATCACACCAAGCACCAATTCAACATGATCACGGTTATTCCAAATCGTTGGAAGTGGTGCGAAGCTACCTGAACGCGCATCATCGTATTCCAAGAAGAAGATATCATAATTCAATTTCCCAAGATATTTAGCTACTGAATCATAGCCACCTTCAAAAAGATAAGTTGACTTAAAGTTCCCACGACAAATATGAGTAGCCAAAGTCAAATCTTCTGGAAGACCTTCCAAAGCTTTATTGATAGTGTACACATCATCCTCAGCAATTTTTGCCAACTCAGCTGTTTTCTCAGGATTATTTTTTTCATTCTCAAACTGTTGAATCAAATAACCCCAAGTCGTATCATCCAACTGTACATAACGTGCACCCAAATCGTAGAAATGTTGGATGGTATCATGGTAAGCTTTAGCCAAATCATCAAGGAAATCTGTCCATGAATCATAGTAATCAGCATAAAGATCACTACGGTGGTCACGGTTAATGATGAGTGATGGACTTGGAATAGTTACTTTTGGAGTAATTCCTTCAGGAGTCACTGATTTAAGATATTCAAAGTCACGATAGAAAGGATGATTAGGATTTTCAGCAATTTTACCATTGATACGAACGTTAGTTGTACGTGTCTTAGCTCCATGGAATTTATATGAATCCTCTTGTTGGTAAGCTTCAAAACCAGTTAGGTTCCATAGGAAGTCAAGGTGCCACCAAGAACGACCAAATTCACCATCAGAAACGACTTGAAGGCCATTTTCTACCTCATGATGAACCAATTCCTTAACCAATTCATCTTGTACTTTCAACAATTCCTCTTGCGAAATCTCACCATTGGCAAATTTTTCACGTGCTTCTTTTAAAGCTTGTGGACGAAGGTAAGAACCAACATGATCAAAATGATAATGAACTTTACTCATAGTTATTTACTCCTTTTTATTCTTTCATTTAATGTAATAATAAGCCTATTCTAGCACTTGCTGTTATAGCTGTGAAATATGTATTTACTATCACATTATATAGTTTTTAACTATATATTTTCTTGAGAAGTTTTTTGTCAAGTAACTTTACTTTACAAAAAAGATATGTTATTCTGTTATAGTTGATTTAAAATCAAGAACATAAATATTAATTCGGAGGAAATAAAGAAATGGCAGTACCTGCACGTCACACTTCAAAAGCGAAGAAAAACAAACGTCGTACACACTACAAATTGACTGCTCCATCAGTACAATTTGACGAAACAACTGGAGATTACTCACGTTCACACCGTGTATCACTTAAAGGATACTACAAAGGACGTAAAATCGCTAAAGCTAACGCAGCTAAATAATAGAAGGGAGATACCATGCGCGTAAATATTACACTTGAACACAAAGAATCTGGTGAACGCTTGTACCTTACTTCAAAAAACAAACGTAACACTCCAGACCGTCTTCAATTGAAAAAATACTCACCAAAATTGCGTAAACACGTAATCTTTACTGAAGTTAAATAAGGTTTCATTACATTTCAGTGCACGCTGAAAAAGCTTGATTTCATAGGGTTTTTGAAACATTGAATTTCACTATAAATCATTTGAAATCAGTTCTATGGCAACCTTTTTGGCAACCTTTTTTGAAAATATAAAAAGAAAGTCATCAATCGAAGAATAGAAAGTCCTAGATTTTTTCTAGGATTTTTTGGTAAGTGTCTAGAGTTTCGGGAAAAGTAAAATTAAATACTTTATGACTTAAGAGAACGAAAAATCGTTCTCTTTTTTCGTTGCCTAAAACTAAAGAAAGGACACAGCAGGGATGTCAGATAATCTAGAAATTATCATGGATATTGAGACTTTAGAAGTCTTTGAAGTGATTGATTTGGATAAAAAAGATAAGTCAGAAGACAAGAAAGAGAAAACTCCTAAGGAAAACAAAGCGACTCCTTATGATGACTTGGGACGGGTTTGGCTAGGAAATGGATATTATTACAAATCCTCTAGTCTTCTAGGGAAAGTTGTGAGAGATGGCATTATTCATGAGCTAAGCCTTCGAAATAAACACGGAACATATCCCTACTATGAACATTCCAGAGATGGAACATGGGGACATGTTAAGCAACTAACACAGGAAGAAGCGTTATGGCTAACATTTGACTTTGCTAAAGAGATGAAAGAAGAGCATGAGAAAATGGCACATAAAAATAGTAAAAAATTATGATGTTTAAAGCAGAAAAAAGTTATAAAATTATAGATATGAAAAACAAAAAAATTATTATACTTGTAAGTGTTATCTTAGTTGTTATTGTTCCTATCTTTATCAACCTTTCCTTTAAAGTGTATTTAGCTCCATTATTTACTGCTGAGTGGGGAGCAGGTGACTTACTTTCTTATTATGGTTCATTGTTAGGTGGTATTATTACCTTGGTTGGTGTTGTTATGACTCTGAATTATCAGACTAAACAATCAGAAGCGGATGACGCAATTAAATATAAACCAATCATAAAACTTGCTTCAGTAGAAAATGAATATTCCGATTTTATTGCAAATCGAGAATTAAGTGTTCGTTTCCCAGTATGGTATTTTAATGATGACTCTTTAAGAGTGCAAAAAGAAAAAACTTTTGAAGAACAAATGAAATGTATGACTTCTTTTCATGTACTTTTAAAAAATAAGGGAAGAGGAGAAGCAGTTGATGTCTCATTGGATAGTGTAAAAATCGAAGAAGTAAGCTGGGATGATGATAGCAAACTTTATATTGCTTCAAATATGCCATTGTCTATGGGAGATATTTTGGTTGATGAAAAAGCAGATGTCATCATCAATTTTCCTAATTATTTGTTTTTAAAAGATGAAAATACTAGTCAAAATCTTATTCGGATAGAATTAAAGCTATCTTATAATGATATGTTTCGAAGAAATAAAAAAGAGTTTGGCATGCTTCTAGATTTTCAAGTTCTTAGAGAGGCATCAGCGCCAGCTCCATGTCCGTACAAGGATGGATTTTCATATTATTTTGTAAGAATTGGTTTTGTGAGTGCATTGCATTTGTAAAATAAAAAAGGACAATTAAGTATACCTTATTGTCCTCTTTCCTTTTTCTTGCAAATGCTAACATAGTTTGCACCACTTCAAATGCGGTCAACCTAGGCCACCTCCTTTCTGTCAGATTTTGATGAATTGCCCATAGGCATCAACTCACTTTCAGAAACAGTAGCCACCGTCTTCACTTTTCTACATTGGACATTATAACATATTGCAAAAACTCTTCCTACACTTTAATGTAAGAAGAGTTTCTTTTTAGTTGTTTCTATTTTTTAAGTATTGTATTAAATACTTAATTAAATGGTAACCTAAAATAGATACTACTATAATTCCTATTATCCAGATTACAACTGTCATTAGTCCACCTAAGAAAGAAATAAGGCCAGTAATAATAGCATCTCTATTAAAATAAATAATCGTTAAAGGTATCAGCGCAAGTACGCACCCACAACCTGTACATCCTGGTTCATCACTAACTTCCTGAATTACTATCGCCATGAGTTATCTCCTAATTCTTCCGTTTACGTTTCCCTACGTATCCAATCCCTAGTCCTGCAATCATATTTGCACCAAACAAACCAAGTAGTGATTCTTGTGAACCTGTGTTTGGTAGTGCTTTTGCACGTTCAACACGTGAGTAAGTGGTCTTGTCGCCAACTTGTGTTACGCCTGCTTGCTTCACAACGCTAGTAGAAGATACACCATTGTCCGCTGTAGGAACAACTACCTTAGATACAGTCCCATCGTTGTTAAGAGTGTATTGAGTACCCTCGATAGAGATAGAGCCATCAGCGTTCTTAGTTGCTTTCGTACCATCTACTACGTCAACAACATTACCATCAGCGTCAACGACCTGTACTACTACGCCACCATTTGCTACGATAGAGTCAGCCTTATCTTTAAGAGCCTGCAAACGTGCAACTTCAGCCTCAGCCTTATCTTGTTCAGCTTTCACAGTTGCCAAACGGAGGTATTCTACATTCTTAGCGTTTGAGTCTTTCTTAAGAGTTTCGTAACGCTCTTTAGCAGTCTCAAGCTCAGCACGGAGTACACTAGACTTAGCTTTAGCTTCAGCGAGCTTAGAGTTCAAGTCAGCCAATACAGTTTCTTTATTAGCCAATTTAGTGGCAAGGTCTTCAGCTTTAGCACTAGCAGTGTCAAAGTTTGTTTTAGCAACTTCTTGTTTAGTACGAGCGTCTGTAAGAGCTGTTTGAGCAACTGCTACGGCTTTAGAAAGAATTTCAAGAGTTTCTTTTTCTTTAGCGAGTACCCCTTTAGCCGTTTCGCTAGATTTTGTAGCTTCAGCAAGTTCAACCTTAGCTACTTCCAAAGCCTTAGCCTTGTCGGTTGCACTAGCCTTAGCCAAAGCAAGAGTTTCCTTAGCAGTTTGAAGAGATGCTTGATCAGATTCAAGTTGAGTTTGAGCCTCAGCCAAGGCTTTTTCAAGAGCTGGAATATCTACAGTACCCCCTACCAAATCAGCCAAACGTTTCTGAGCTGTAGCAAGAGCTTCTTTTGCAGTGTTATAGATAGACTCTGCAGTAGCTACTTTAGATTTAGCGTCTTGGTTAGCTTTTACTGCATTGTCATAGTTTGTTTGAGCTTTAGCAACTGCTACATCGTCTACAACTGTACGTTCTACATCTTTGTAGACTGGAGTTACAGTTTCTTTAGGGTTTTCAAGTGTTTGATAAGGATTGTTGATAGCTTTACCGTAAGCATTACCTAGTACAGTGTAAGTGCTTGGTGCACGGTCAATCATACCATTGTAAGTATTTGTGAAACCAAAGTCAATACCTGCTGTTGTAGAAGTACCCTTAAGACCAAGAACTTCCAAAGCTAGATCAAAGTTGTCAGAGCGTTTACCATCAACACCACCGTAGGCTTCACCAAGATACCCTTGACCTGAAGTACCATAGAGTTGGTTACCCAAGTTAGCAAAGATCTTAGCCTTCAAGTCGAACATAGTCTGCATACGTCCGTCATTGTTTTCATAGCTGACGTTATTAGCAGGTTTTTGCCCGATAACAGTTGTATCTTCAGAGTCAATACCCTTAACAGTATCTTGCAAGCTTACACCAGTGTACTTCAAAGGAGTCTTAGGATCTGACATAGAATTCCAAAAACCGTTAGCTTCAAGTTGAGTTCCGTCCATGTCTTTGTAATCTGGGAATAGAGTGTTAAAGATAGAAGTTACTGTCTTCTTAGCTTCAGCAACACTTTGATCGGTTACAGTTACCAAGTTAGTACCAACTTTGAATCGAAGATCGTTAAGCAAAGCAGTGTAGAACAATGCCAAATCAGTCAACTGGGCATCAGTCAAATTGTTAACATCCAACTTAGTTGTTGCATCTGTGTTAGCAAAGTTGAAATCCATGTTTTTTACCCATGAATTATATGCAGAAGATGTAGGAGCTGACACGGTAGCTAGATTGTTGCCATTTTCGTCACCTTGTTTGATTGCGTCCTTAACGGCTTGGACAGACCCTGTACCTTTAGCAAGGGCTTTGATTGCGTCCAAATAAGCTTGACTTGTAACAATACCATTAGTTTCTGTAAAGTTTGAATAAGCTACGCCCTTATTAAGATATACCCCATCAGCCGTTACAGTTGTAACTTCACCTACTTTGACAGTTTCTGTTACAACTTTACCTTTTTTAGCTTCATCGAGAGCAGACTTAGTTGAATTTTCAGTTGCTTGAGTACCTTCTTGGGCTTCTTTAGCAGTATCATATGCTTTAGAAGAGCTTTCAACAGTACCTTCAGCAGTTGTTACTACTGCTTTTTGGTCTTTGATAGCTTGGTCTTTATTAGTTGCAGACAACTTAGCTGCATCAAGTGAGTCTTTTGCAGATTTTACGTTAGTAGTACCTTCTGCGACTTTTGCAGTCAAGTCCTTAACATCTTGCTCCAATTTAGCTGTATCTGTTGTAGCTGAAAGAGCTTCTACTTTCTTCTCAGCATCCGCAACTGCACTTGCAGTCTTTTCAACATTTGACTCAGCTTTAGCAACCACGTCTTTTTGATTTGCTTCTTTAGTTGTAGCGTTAGATAGGCTTGTTTCAGCACTTGCCGTAGCTGTTGTAGCTTGGTCTAGTGCTTCTTTAGCTTTCGCTTGCTCTGATTTAGCTTGCTCAACAACTTCAGGTGTAACCTTTTCAACTTCTGTGATTTGATTACCCAAATCAGTAATAGTGTTGTTGTTTTCAGTTACTGCTGTTTCAGCACTAGCAACAACATCAGCTTGAGCGTTCAATGCTTGATTAGCTTGGTTTGCTACGACTTTAGCGTTAGCAACTTGATCTGCGGTTACTGTTGAAGCAACAGGTGTTTCTGTTACCGTCGGAGCAACAGGTGTTTCTGCTGGAGTAACAGCTGCAGTATCTTTTGCAACTACTTCAACATTACTTACAGTAGTATCAGTTGAGGTTGTTTCGTCTGCGTTTACAACAGATACCCCACCAGCTACAGACAGCGCCAATACAGACACAACCGCACCCGTACGCAACTTCTTAATAGAGCCGTGACCCTTAACTTCATTCTTAAACATAAACGTTCTCCTTATTTAGTTAACTGTCTTAAAAGACTGTTTCAATATGATTGTATCATAAAAAAAAACAGACTTTTGTGATATGTTTTAAAAATAAATTCAGTCTTTTGTAGGTGGTAACTCTCACAGAAAAATCTGTATGATAGTTAGTGAGGTGACACCATGACTAACAATAACAGCTTAAAAGAATTTGTAGCTAAGCAAATCAGACACCTAAGACTGGAAAAAGGATTCACACAGGAGTATCTAGCAGAAAAAGCTGAGCTTGGTTTTAATTATATTTACCGTTTAGAAAGCAAACAGCTAAACGTCAAGGTAGACACTATAGAGAAGATTATGCAGGCATTAGATGTTGATGTTAACACCTTTTTCAACGTAGAAATGCAACAACGAGAGACAGAATTTAACCAACTTATCGAAGACATCGAACATCTTCCCAAAGAAAAAAGAGAGCCGATAATAAAAGCTCTCAGAAGTATCATAAAACAAGTAGAGTAAGCCAAGTCATTTCGACTTGGCTTTTTGTGTGTATTATTCTAGATAGTTGTCAAATCCATTTCGTGTTTGAACTGACTTTATGTATTGTTCTAAATTATCCCAATCCTCATATTCATCAACCATTTTAAAGAAATCCAATCGTTCAGCTACGTTGCTAAAAACTCTAAGATTATCTTCTGTCTCAAAAATCTTCTCAACTAGTGGGAGATAGTCTAAAGACTTCGATATAGTGTCAAACTTAGAAAAGATTTGATACAGGTCATCTCTTTCAGAAATATAGTTGTAAAAGAAACTATTCCAGACACTCCAAGAATAATCTGAAACTTGTGTTCCTTTACTTGGTTTATTTAGTCTATTTAAACTACTTTGAATAGATTTTTCCATTGATTCAGAAAATAGTTCCCTCGATAACACTCTCATGTCAAGCTTATCTAGCTTATTAGACAAGATTTCATCGACTTCTTTTATAGTCGCTTCATTTCCCTCTTCAATTTCTTTAGTAATTTGTTCAGCCAGATTTTCCAACAGTGTATTAGCTTCATTTGAAGTTTCAGAATCAAATGATGGAAAAATACTTAAGTAATTTGCCCTTGATACATATTTTCCAGATAACAAATTTTCTACTGTTTTATCAGATACATGAAAATATCGAACAATATAAAGTATTTTAGCATTATAGTCGCCACTAATATTTTCTTTTTCCTTAAAAGCTTGAAAATCTTCTAATCGGTGCATTAGGTTTAAAGTAACAGTTACTAACATACGTTCTTCCATTTTTGTTTTCATAAAAATATCTCCTAGTCAAATATATGGCTTCATCTTAACATACAAAGTCAAAATAATTCAATAGATGTTACACAGCTTAGGGTAAAACGCTTTCATTTTCTTTTAAAATAAGTTAGTCCCTTTCATTTAGTTATTATAGCAAGATGTATTAGTCAAAGGCATAAGTTAGGTAACAAAATATCGTCTAATTTTCTACAATAATATTGTGAGATAGCTATCACACATTATTATTTACCCAAACGGGTTAGAAAGAGGTGGCTCATGGAAGCTACACAGATATCAATACAAGGTCGTTTAATCGGTGCCTCAGAGGTTAAAGACTTTTCGTCCGGTCTAAGCACAGGTCAAACACAATTATCTATCGGGGCACGAACTTTAGATGGTCGTTTCAGTCAAACTAATATCAAAGTTGATTTGGTAAATACTTCTGACTTCGCATCATTCTTCGACGAAAAAGTAGAAATCATTCTTGAAAATGTTTCTATCAAGGCATATACCAGTGGAAATCGTGCTGCGCTTTCAATAAAAGCTAAGTCTGCTTTTATTGAATTGGTTTAATGGATAATGGGGAGTATCTCCCCTTATCCTTAGAAAGGAATTATTATATGTCGTTTATATCTTGGTTGATAATCTTATTTGCTGGATTTCTTTATTTAGCTCTTAGGGTAAGTGAAATTAGAGAAAAGCAGAAACAGGCTCAGGCGCTTCAGTTAGACCTTCCAACAATCACAGCAGATATTGAACAGGTAATTGAAAAAAGCGCCACTGTTTCAGGTCAAAAACTTCTTTTAGATAGTCGCTACATTCGATTCTTGCAAAGTAACGATGATAATAGCTCTCACCTTGTTAGTTTTCCAATTATGTTATCAAAGGAATTTGATATCGATAATGAAGAAAGCTATGTTCAACAAGTCTTTTTAATACAGTTTAACAAATACCTAGCTAAATGTACAACCTATGAAAGCTGGTCAGACAAAGGACAGTGGCTTTCTGTTACGCCTCAATTTGGAGAACATTTATGGTTTAATGATCAGTATTATCTAAATTTGGGAATTCAGTTTTCTTACACTTCTAGATAGGAGTATTAACAGATGAAATGCTTTCTTGATAAAAATCTAGCTGATTATGGGAACCATTTCTTCTGGGATATACCTGTTGAGCGTGTACCCCACGCTCTTTTGGTAGGTTCCAGTGGGTCAGGTAAGACTTTTGCGACTAAAATATTATTGGCTCGCTTTGCTCACACCTACCCAAGAGCCACGTTCCTAATCGGCGACTACAAGGCTGACTCGGATTTTGCCTTTTTAGACGGATGTAAAGGTTTTAAGCGTTTTGAAGAAGTCTCTGAGCTCCTTACTTTAGCATTATCAATTCTTGAAAACCGCCAAAAGGGAATGGATACCTCCAGAGAATTTGTCGTGATTTGCTTTGATGAGTTCAATGCATGGCAGAATAGTCTAGATAAAAAAGAGCGTGATCAAGCCATTAAAGATTATACTCGTCTTATCCAATTGGGACGTTCCTTCTCGATTTATGTCATTGTTTCCCAGCAAGATGCTCATAAATCTAGTCTGGGATTATCTCGTGATTCTATCGGTACAGTTATCGCACTCGGTAAATTATCTAAAGAGACAGTCGCCATGCTTTTTTCTGATGAAAAAGATGATATTGCTCGAAACAACTCCAGAGGTGTCGGCTACATGAAGATAGATGGTCAAAATAGTCGCCATATTCTTGTACCAAGTTACAACATGTCTCCTTTAGAAAATCTGATTCGAGAAGCTATTCAACGTTCAGACTGCTATTTTCTTGATGAAGAGGCTGTTGCCCCGTAGCTCAAAAGCGGAGGATCAGGCCTACAGCCTCGCCAGCTTTAGCTGGCTGTTATACGGGGGACATGTAATAACCCCCGTTCCATTGTCACCTAAATTCTTTGCTTTAGAAATCCCACTTTAGGGAAAGAACTTCTCTCTACTTTAAAAAGCTCTCAAATCAAGTCTTTTCGTACTTGATAAAACTTAGGGTGCTTATTCCTTGAAATAGTGGAATAATTAAAATATAGGAATTTCGCTACTCAGTATAACAATAGTTAGCTAAAACAAAAACTGATCGCCCAGTTAACTATCACACTTTAGACGGATAGAAAGAGGTAAATTATGATTTATCAAAATGCCATTGAAAAATATCTTCAAAAAGACAATGACCATAATCCAGTTATTATGACTAGTGTTGATGAAGTAACGTTTGTTATTAAACCTACAGAAGACACTGTAGGAGAGTACCCAGATAATTGGCAGCAGATAGCTTTATCACTTGCTGAGACAATAGCAGAAAAATTATCTTTACCAGCTCTTTTTGGAGAATATGCTCCCTTAAAAACACCACCAGCAGGCTATACAGACGGCTTTACCCTTCAGCATCTCCCCTATTATTTTGCGATTGCATGGCATCAAACTAATTTTATTATGGGTATCATCTTAAAATTTTCAGCATCAGCTTTATCTCACTATAAAGCCACCTATCAAGACTATTATAGTGAACTGATTGACGTCCACAATATAGCACAACTGCTGTATGTTGACTACTATGATCTGCGTCTATCACGTATCGACCTTGCTGTTGATTACTTTAATTATCCAATGTCAGTAAATAGTCTTTATCAAGGACTAAAAGACAAGCAATATATCATTACCAATCACAAAGGACGTAAAAATGTTTCCAATGTCAGCGCTCAAGAAGTAAACGGCGAGGCTCAGACCGTCTACGTAGGAAGTAAGAAAAAGAATGTAAGTGCTCTTTTGCGTATCTATAACAAGTATCAGGAACAATTAGATAATCAAGGTCGCTATATGCACTTAACTAAGTATTGCAATTCTTGGATCCGTATGGAAGCTTCTTACAAAGGAACTTATAGCAATCAAATACTAGCCTCACTTCTTGATATTGATAGCCCTCAAGATTTGAGCAAGCTCATTGTTAATAAAATGATTGACAAGTATTGTTTTCATGACACCAAGACTGGTCAGTCTTTACCATTCACTAGTGACTTGCTTAAAGGATTCGGGAGCTTTCCAGAACTTGAATCTTTGAACTCTCGAAACAACGACCTACTCGCAACGATTTCATATTTGATGAAAGGTAGCGGTTTCTACCCTCTTTTGAAGAAAATTGAAGAAGTCTGGGGAACACAAGCCCGTAATCACTTTATCATTAGACTAATTCAAGAGTATAAGACCAACTACACTCCCAACCCAGATGTAGGGATATGGTTAAATAAATTTGGTAGGAAACTTGAGAAACTTAATTATGAAGATTTTTTTGAAGATGCCTTCCAAATCTTTTACCAAAAAAACAACATCACTCCTAAAGATTCCGCCAAGAAGCAAAAGAGTGATGTTGCAGATTAGAAGAGATAGGCAGTAGCTTACCCCTATTGCCATTATCTCATATTCCATGCAGTAAAGAAAGTGAGACTAGTATGTCCAAAAATTATTTTGAATTAAAGCAAATTGAACACATGCTTCATAGCATCATTGAATTACTGAAGCACTTAAATAATGAAAAAAGTAAGTCAGGTATCTATACGCAAAAAGAACTTCTTTCCCTACTCAGCATTTCTCCCAATACTCTTAAATCGTGGGAAAACAAGGGTCTAAAGCGACTAGAACCACCCATTGAGGGTACTAGAACAGTATATTACAGTATCAGTGATGTCATCGAATTTCTAAGCTGTGACTAGAAGCGAAATATGCTAAAATAAGAGTATCAAAAAAGAAAGTGAGCGATACAATCTATTTTAGCTTTTTTCATTCTTCGATTGATTGAAGAGAGCAACCATGAATACAGAAAAAATTATCCATAAAGGGAAAAGTGTTTTAAAGAGAATAAAGAACAATGGCGAAATTAGTTATTCAGCTAAAAGTATCTACTTAGGACTTGATTCTAAAACTGGAAAACCAGTCAAAACAACTATTACCGCTAAAACCTTACGTTCTTTAGACCGTAAAATTATTCAAGCTAAAATTGACTTTGAGGAAAATGACTCAACAAGGAAAGAAACTTTCAATGTTGCTACCTTCTCAGACTTAGCAGAACTTTGGTTTTCAAATTATGAGACATGGGTTAGTTCAGATAATACACTGAACCGAGTTAGAAACTATCTTGACACCTATATACTACCACGATTCGGAAAGTATCAACCTGAAAAAATTACCTCGTCAGATATACAGACTTGGATCAACCAATTAGCAAAAAAATCTAAAGAATCTGTGGATGCAGGTATAAAGAGAGCTGAAAAGGGTTCAGCTAAAGATTTTGGAGCTATTGCCCATAAATTAAGTGATATTTTTGATTTTGGAATAACACATTTTGAACTCAAATTTAACCCCGCTCAGTCTATCAAAATCCCGCCAAAGCCCAAAAGCAACCAAAAACGTATTATGGTCCTTCATGATGAGGATTTATCTACTTGGTTAAGCATCGTTGATAGTCTGACTAATACTAGGGCTAATCGCCGATTTAAAGTTATTTGCGATAGTTTACTTGCTTCAGGTATGAGAATCAATGAACTATTAGCATTGACTATCTATGACCTTGATTTTGATAATTCCGAAATACTAGTTAGTAAAACACTTGTTTGGAAAAATGCGAAACCAAAATTAGGTTTGAAAGGCGAAGTCGTTTGTAAAAACACACCAAAATCTGATTCAGCTAACAGACGAATAGCTGTTCCGTACCAAATCATTGAGGAGCTTCAAAATTTCCACGATGAAATGAATCTCTATTTCAAGAAAAATAATCTTCCAAAAAGTAAATTAATCTTTCCTACTATTTATGGTAACTATATGTGCGACAGAAACGAACGTGCAACACTCAAAAAGCGATTGCGTGAAGCTAGTCTGCCAGATTATGGTTTTCACTTATTCCGCCACACTCACGCATCCATGATGTTGAATGCTGGAATGAATTGGAAAGAATTACAAGTTCGGATGGGACACAAATCAATCAAGACTACAATGGACATTTATGCTGAACTTGCTCCCAAGAATCAAACACAGGCGGTCGATATCTATTTAAACAAAATAGCTGAGCTGACCTCTTAAGTCTGTGGCAACCTTTTTGGCAACCTTTGATAGTTTTATCAAAATCAACAACCCTTAAACGTTGATTTAATAAGGTTTCTAGCAACTAAAATAGATTTTAAGTATTCCTTACTGAGGTAAAATAATTGAATTAAAAACCATGAAAATAAGATTTTCATGGTTTTTCTATTACTCAAAGAGGATTTCCTATGACAAAAATAGAAACATTTAGATGGCGTATGTGGCATGTTTATCTCCTTATTTTTATAACCATTCTACTTACAGGTACATTCGTTCGCTATGGTTATAGACTTCAAGCCGCTTATTCCTTAGACGATAGACTTTACGACTTTACGACTTTACTAACAAAAAAGTTACTGTAACATCCTTTCAAAACGTCAAAATTGGAAACTTTAACGTTTTAGGTGTTAAGTTTGGAAATGAAAAAGCACTGGAGAGAAGTCAATTAGCCGTCGGTCGCACCTATCTAGCCTTCCAAGAATCTAGGTATAAAGCATCTAAACACAAGAAGGACCCTAAAAATTATGATATTATCCACTATTATCAGCTTGGTAAAGATACTGGAAAAGGACACACTATTGATGTACTAGACCTTGCTAAAAAACTAGGATACGATGATCCCGGTTCCATGGATAATACCATGTACTCCGATGGTAGGGATGAGTTTGTGAAATTTTCATCCTATGACAACGAAAAAGTATTCTATGTCAATTTACGCACCCATAAGGCAACTAAAACCAAACCAGCAAAAGTCAGTCAATACTACGGATTTGATAAACCTTATCGCTATCTCCTTTCAAAGGATAATTTTTCTGTAGGTCATAAAGATGATCCCCTCACTATCAACTCCATGCCCCTTATCTGGACCAAAGAAAGAAATTTTGCTGATTACAAAGATCAAGACGATAACGAATACAGTGACCAATCGCTCAAAAAAGATTTAGCCTAATTATCGTAACAACTGATTCACTTAATTTGGATGATGCCATTAAACTCCAAAAAGAGTTAACACCAGATAAGGAGGATATCTATTGGTATTTTACAAGTACTGATACAACGACTGGACACCTCGAGGAAGTTAAAAGTCAAAAAGATTACAACCTACTAGTTAAGGAGAGTCATAACTAATATGGTAAAAAATAGCTCCAAATACCTTAAAATTACTATGCCCTTGATTTTATTATTGACCATGATTGCTATCTTTTTCTATTACAATGCTCAAGAAAATATTAAAGGTTTTTATAAAACTCGTGGATTTCAAGGAAAGGTACAAATAACTGGTATCGGATGGGCAGATAAAATTACTTATCGTATGAATAAAGAAGATGAGGTTAAACATTACCTGATTTTCCATATTGATTATCAAGAGACCATTAATAACAAAAAAAGAACATGTAAAGACTCAACTTCCTCTCCATATTCAAGATTTACTCTATCCTTACATTGCCAGCCCAACAGAAAGCGACTCAGATTTTAATCGCCAAAATAGTGAATATAAGATTTTACCTGATGAAAGAGAATATGGGGACGACTTTGTTAAAAAGTCTATTAAAATCAACCCTAGAAATCAAAAATTTATCAATGATATCTCTAAAGCTTTAAGTACCGAGAAAGATTTAAAAAATATTATTGTTCAGATAGAACCTGTACCATACACCATACACGACGCTCTATACTTATGAGAGGGGACATTCTAAAGCGCTAGGTGGCTATTATGATTTTTCACTTAAAGATGCTCTACGAAACAATCAACTTACTGTTCAATTGAGTTTTCCTTCTGGTTCCACGACTAAAGAAATTGACTTACATTCTCAATTAGAACAGGTACTTAAAAACTCTGAACTACCAGATGGATGGTATATCTTAAATCAAAATAACGACTTTCCAAAAGAGGTACATATTGATGACAATCAAATTAGAATTAACTGAAGAAAGAACTCAGAGAGAATTATCTGAGGAAGAATGGGCTTTCCCTATTTGGAGATGGGCAGCTTTCTCACTATTTGACACCCTAATCCTAGTTAGTCCCTTGACAAGAGAATTTATTTATCCAGGGGGGAGTGATTCTCGTTTTTACCTAGGTAAATCATTGGGTAACTTGATGCTAGATGATACACAACGCTTCATCTTTATTATTATCATTCTAACTCTGTTGCTACCTGCTTTTGCCTTAATCATAGAAAGCCTATTATTTTCAAAAGGATATCCTCTACTTTCAATAATATGTAGCTGTCTAATTTTTGTTAGTGCAACAGTCCTATTTGTCTATAGTCTCAGTATTGTCCCAGATTTTTGGAGCTTTACTATTTATAGTTATATGCTTTACCTTCTCTTCAACATAGGTTACTCCCTAAGAAATATCAATAGAATCATCAATCTTAGGCAGAATAATACCAAAGCATAACTGCCTGTATCCCTCCCCCTTCTTTTTAGCATAGGAATGACACAAATGAAACGAAAAAAATCATGTTCACTATGAAGTTGACCTCCTCGCTAAAAGCTTCGATACTAATTTTGAAAATAATTTCAGGAATACTCTAGTCTCCTATTTCAGAAATGAATTTCACTCCTTTGGTACCAAATTAACAATTTAAGTAATAGTAAAAAGATCAACATATTACCGTTGATCTTTTTTTACTCTAAGCCTTTCAAAATATCTGTAAATCTATGTGTAAACATAGCTGTCATCCCCCATATATTCTCTGTCAAGTTCCTGTAAAAAGGAATATGACGTTCACTGTACCCAAAATTATATTTTTCTCTATTTTTTACCAAGAAAAATGGGAAACCTTTCGCATCACTCAAGGTAGAAGTGACTTTGTAATAAATCGGATCCTCTGTCAACAACGTGTCAACACAAACTGTAAACAACCGTTTCACCTCTTCATTTGGATGAATATGCTCCCAATTTTCTATATTTATCTTTCCAACAAAGCAATGGATGGTTCTCCCCTGATGAATCAGATAATCAAGCTCTCCCCAAATGTCAATTTGATCAGGAACTAGGTTTAATTCTTCACAAGTTTCTCGTATAGCAGCTTCTTGAAAAGTCTCACCGTCTTCAACACGACCACCAGGAAAAGAGACCTCACCTGGTTGAGAAATATGCTCACTTCGTACTTGGTAAAGGATTTGATACTTATCAGTTTTTACATCATATATCAAGGGTAAAAGCACTGCATAGCGTCCTTTCTCCCCTAGTGGCTTCGGCTCGTAATGAGCTAGTTTATCTTTAATAGTCATAAGAACTCCTTGACTTCATATTATCATAAAAAAGAAGTTATCCCTATTATATAAAATTTTTATATATAAAATATTGACATATCCTTCTAAAAGAGATACACTCAATGTGTAAAATAATTATATATAATTTTTATACATATCCTAAAAGCAAAGGAGCACACTATGTATTTTCCAACATCGTCAATCCTGATAGAGTTCCTAATACTAGCTATTATCGATAGAGAAGACTCTTATGGCTATGAAATTAGTCAAACCATTAAGCTTGTGGCTAATATCAAGGAGTCAACACTTTATCCTATTCTAAAAAAGCTTGAAAAAGCAG
>OGEO01001291.1_pt1 | contig 16186 bp, 22 predicted proteins | sample 1570661 | NCBI WGS metagenome assembly OGEO01 (sample SAMEA2582142, study PRJEB24529) | metagenome | biome: Human gut stool | place: China | collected 2011
TGCGGGAAAGCCGCACGTACGGATCTGTGAGGGGCTAAGATTGAGAGGTCTTAGTTTACTCGACTATATAATAGCGAAGAATTTTAGATAAACAAAAAGACAGTACGCTTCGGCATACTTACTTTTTAAACATATCAATAGCAAGCTATTAAAAGAAGGAATATCATGAAAGAAAAAAGAGATAATTCATTAGAAGTATTTGAAAAGCGCACCAATTGGACAGGCAGTTATGAAAAACACTGTTCCGGCGATGATCGCTATGCTTATGGTACTGATCTATAATCTGGCAGATACTTTTTTTATAGGTCAGACAAAAGATGCTTTCATGGTTGCATCCGTTTCTCTTGTTACACCGGCTTTTTTGTTATTTATGGTGCTTGGAACAGTGTTAGGAATCGGCGGAACCAGTGTGATCTCCCGGGCAATGGGAGCTGCCACCTCGGCGCTTATCATCAATATGAGCCGCTAGGGACTGATTTATATCCCCGCAATTTTTATCCTTCAGGCAATTCTCGGAATGGACGGACTTCTGTGGGCGCAGCCGGTAGCAGATGTGTTGTCCGTAATATTAGTTATTATTTTATATCGAATCACACTAAAAACGAAGATGAAGAAGATTTAATTAAATAAATTCTTCACAGATAGAAAGATATTTATCGCTGTAGACACTGTGTTTTTCCCAGATAATGTCAAAATCATGTTGCATTTTGAAATCATCCAAAGGAATTTCTTTTAATATTCCGGAGTGCAATTCCTTTTCTACAGCAATTTTATAGAGAAAAGAGATTCCACAGTCCCTTTTTAACAGACCGATGATGGTATGCATGTTTTCGATTTCGATATAGTGAATAAAATCGGAAATGTGCAAACCGTGGGTCATCAGGCTCTGCTCAAGGATATTTCTTGTACCGGAACCTTCTTCGCGTACAAGAAGACGTTCGTGCACCAGATCGTTCATGGTATAAGGATGATCAGTCATAAAATGATGGGATGCAGCACAGACGGCTATATAGTCCTCCGTGCTGTATTTTTTGTGGGAATAATACTCTTTCGGATAATTTCCCTCAACGATAGCCATACTGATCTGACCACTGTTAAGCAGCTTCAGCAGTTGTAAGGTATTGCCATAATGGAGATGAATATTTATTTCAGGGTGCTGAATCAGAAAACCGGCGAGTTTATCTACGATTGCATACTCACCAATCGTCATGGTAACACCGATAGAAAGCGTCTCTATTCCGGTAATATTATTTTTCAATTCTTCCATGACAGCTTTTTCATCATTTTTCATTGTCAACAGGTGCCTACGAAGTATTTCACCGGAGCGTGTGAGAAAAAGCTGTTTATTTTGGTAAATAAAAAGAGAAGTATGATACTGCTTTTCTAAAAAATGAATGTGCTGTGACACTGCCGGTTGGGTGATATTTAATTGCCTTGCGGCAGCGGTGAAATTCATTGTCTGACATACTGTGAGAAATGTCTCTGTTCTGAAATCAAGCATACTGACCCTCTATCAATAAAATAAATTTATCGTTTTATAGTATTATATAATTTTACCTTACCAATGTCCAGTGATACAATTCAATACATAAAAAGAAAGCGAGGTAAACAGCAAATGAATTTTATGAAGAAGAATGGGATCGGTATTCTGCTTTGTCTGGTAATAGCCATTCCGGCATGGTTTCTTGGAAAAATGTTTCCGGTGATAGGGGGAGCGGTACCGGCAATTATTGCAGGAATGATTATTACAATGATTTGGAATGATAAGGGAAAAGCCGAAGCGGGAATTAAATGGACATCGAAGGTGATTCTTCAGAGTGCGGTGGTTTTGCTTGGATTTGGAATGAATCTGGGAGTAATCTTTCAGACAGGAAAGCAATCGTTACCGATTATTGTCTGTACGATCACAACATCTCTTATGATTGCATGGATCCTGCAAAAGATTCTGAAAGTACCTGCCAACACAGCCATCCTTGTAGGTGTGGGCTCATCCATCTGCGGAGGTTCTGCGATTGCGGCAACTGCACCGGTTATTGATGCAGATGATGATGAAATTGCGCAGTCCATAGCGGTGATTTTCTTTTTCAATGTGCTTGCAGCCATTTTTTTCCCGATTCTTGGAAAAGCAATAGGATTTGACACTGTACATGGGGATGCATTTGGTATTTTTGCGGGAACGGCAATCAATGATACGTCATCGGTAACGGCTGCTGCATCAACATGGGACAGTATGTGGAACCTTGGAAGTGAGACATTAAATAAAGCAGTGACGGTAAAACTTACAAGAACACTTGCGATCATACCAATTACACTCGGATTATCCCTGATACGGGCCAGGCAGAGTGCAAAAGAAGGAAGACAGGCTGCAAAGTTCAGCTTTAAGAGAGCATTTCCGATGTTCATACTGTATTTTGTGTTTGCAGCGATCATTACGACAGTCGGCGTACATATGGGAGTCAATGCCGAGGTATTTCATCCGCTGAAAGAGCTGTCAAAATTTATGATCATTATGGCGATGGCGGCAATTGGATTAAACAGCAATGTGATACAACTCATTAAGACCGGTGGAAAGCCTATTATTGTCGGGGCATCCTGCTGGTGTGGAATTACAGCTGTAAGCCTTATTATGCAGCATATTATGAAAATATGGTAAATACGGAGAGTACTAATATATTTCATAGCGACTTATAAATTTACTAATATCGTCCCCTTACCGAAAAGAGCAGATTCATTAACATAAGTGCATAAAGTAACTGCTACATACAGAGTAGGAAAAAGGAGGATTATGCAAATTCTACGCAGGACAATGAGTACATGACTAGGGAACAGGCTTACCATTACTATAATGAATTTCTCTGGCCTGAACGATATGCAGACTGCGTACCAATGGACAGGGCATACAAAAATCCTTTAATGGAGCATTACGAGTGTGATGGCCAGATAAACATGTTCAGGTATCTGGATAAATAATTTCGTTTATTTGAAGAGGCTGGATAAAAAATGCAGATATTTGTAGACGCAGACGCATGTCCGGTAGTGGACATCATAGAGAAAATAGCAGAAAAATATAATAAGTGGATTACAAGCTTATAAGCCTCTGCCACAGGGGAGATATCGTTGTATCACAGGATTATGGAGTTGCTGCTATGGCACTGGGTAAAGGCGCATATGCAATCCACCAATCAGGCAGATGGTACACAGACGAAAACATCGACCGGATGCTGATGGAGAGGCACCTTAACAAGAAAGCCAGACGAAGCTCACATAAGAATCATATCAAAGGACCGAAAAAGCGTACAGAGGAAGATGATGAGAGGTTTGCACAGTCGTTTGAGAAAATGATACTGATGGCAAAATCAAAGGAAGACTAAAAAAGGATTGGAGCATTATAGATGAAGACAGCAATAGTATATGCATCGGTGCATCACGGAAATACCAAAAAGATAATTGACGAGATAGCAAAGACAAACGATGTCGAGCTGATAGATGCGACACAGACGGTAGAGAAAGACCTGTCGGAATATGATTTAATCGGTTTCGCATCAGGCGTATATGGTGGAAAGTTCCATCAGTCGGTGCTTAAGTTTGCATCAGTCAATCTCACAGACAACAAAAATATATTTCTAATCTGTACATATGGCGGCAGACCTGTCTTTAAGTCAATTGAGCGGGTGATAGCATACAAACATGACACCATTGTCGGAAGGTTTTCATGCAAGGGATTTGATACGTTCGGTCCGTTCAAGATGATTGGCGGGGTATCAAAGGGGCATCCAGATGAGAAGGATATTGCGGCGGCTGTAGAGTTTTACAACGGATTAAAATTAAAGTATGATTAGAATCTGTATATTAGTAAACTATCTTATTGGGTGTTTTACTTGTAGGTATTATTCGCAGAAGGAAGGATATACAGGCATGAAACTAATTTGCTCTTTATTTATCACATTCTTAAAAATCGGTGCGTTCACCTTTGGCGGCGGATACGCTATGATTGAAATGTTAAAGCTTCATATCAAAAACGTAATTAATCTGGAAGAAATACTTGATTATATTGGAACAATTCCTTTCCAGCAGCTTGATGTAAAAAGTCTTGAAGCAAGAAAACAGAAAAAACTTGAGGAAGTTGAGAAGTGTAAAAGACTGAAAACTTCACTGTATGAAGATATGAAGGACGGAATTCTTACTAAAGAAGAATATCTTGAACTTCATGAGGCATATCTGAAAAAAGCAAAAGAGGGAGAAGAAATAATTCGCCAGATTGAGAGAGACATTGCTTTAATTCTTGAGGAGAAGGATGATAAGCATCTCTGGATGAATTATTTTACCGAATACAAGGATATTAAGGAACTGACCAGGGATGTGGTTGTGAAACTGATTTCTGAGGTAAGGGTTTCAGAGAATAAAGAGATTGAAATCGTATTTGACTTTGATGATTGTTATAAGAAGTTATTAGAATCAGTCGGAAAACTTGGTTATCAAGTAGATAAAGAACCGGGTGGACAATTAAATATCAGCAGAAGGGAGGCTGTGTAATATGGCAAGAAAAAGCAGAAAAAATGTGATGCTACAGGAAAACACAGCCTTACCGGATAAAGAGAAGAAGGTTCTTTTTAAGGCTGGATTATATGCAAGACTGTCCCATGAAAAGGAAGAGAACATTGAGAGAGGGACAATCGAAACACAGATGGAACTTATGAAGAATTATGTCAAAGATCACGAAGATATTGTAATTGAAGAGGAATATTATGATGCTTCCTTTACCGGTACTAATTTTGAAAGACCGGATTTTAAGCGAATGCTTGAGGATGCAAAAACAGGAAGAATTAACTGTATTATTGTTAAGGATTTATCGAGACTTGGAAGAAATTATGTGGAGATGGGGAACTACATTGAAAGAGTGTTTCCTTTTCTCAATGTAAGATTCATTGCTGTTACGGATGATTTTGACTCGTTCAGACCGGGCACAGACCTTATGATGCCTTTGAAAAATATCGTAAATGAGTTTTATGCAAAGGATATTTCCAAGAAAGTTTCAACTGCACATCGTAGAAAATGGACTACGGATGAATATATGTGCGGTTTTGCTCCATATGGATATCTGAAATCCAAGACGGAGAAGAACAGAATTGTTGTGGATGAAGCAACTGCTGGAAATGTTAGGCTGCAGTTGAAGTGAAAAGCTTGTGGAGTACTTCTTCTATCCACGATATATTAAACGATGAAGTTTATCTTGGAAAACTGATATGGAATAAAACAAAGAAGAGGGTAGGCAGCAATAACACTTCAACCTATGTGCCTAAAGACGAATGGATTGTGATAGAGAATTGTCATGAACCTATTATTACTCAGAAATTATTTGATATGGCACATGCTAATTCAAAAAAATATATTCGTCCAAAGCGTGGTAAGAGAAACTATAATCCGTTTTATTATTGTGGGGTATGTGGCAGAGCCTTGGTACCCAGCAAAAGGGTAAAAGGTGACATTCTTCTTTGTTCCTCGTCCAGAATTGAGGAAAATTCTCCATGCAAAAGCAACAGGGTGGAAATTGCCAAGGTTGAAGATACAATCATGAAAATTGTAAATATGTATGCAATAGCTTATCTGGATGAGAAAGGAATAAAGAAAGCTGGTAAATCGAAAGAAGTATCTCCAGAAGAAAAGATTGCAACACTTGAAAAGAAGGTGAAGAGCCTCAGCAGTAAAAAGATGATGTTGTATTCTGATTATAAGGATGACAAGCTCACAAGAGAAGAGTATGTCAAGCGTTCAAAGGCGATGGTGGAGCAGATTGATGAATTGCATCAGGAAATCGAACAGCTTAAAACAGAAATACCGCCAGAAGATAATTCTTCTAGTAAGTTTGAGACACAGTTAGAAAGTATCATCAATAGGGAATCTTTTGACAGAGAGAAAATCCAGAAGGTAATCAAAAAAGTGATTATCAATGGAGAGGACAATATAGAGATTGTATGGAATACAGATGATCCATTTTTCAAGTAAGATGGATGGTTACAGAGTGTGGAGTGCCGATAAAATGTGGCACTCCTTTCTTCTGCAAGCATAAATATTGCTTTCAATATACTGCGATAGCAGGTATAATGGAAAGTGATATTTGAGGGTACAAAAAAATTAATTTTTTTTTGGTCTAGGGTTGACACGAGCAGGTTTGTCAGTTCCAGATTCCAGTATGCTGATTATTTTGGCGAATGAACTGGATACTACTGTAAGTGAATTACTTGGAGAACCTGTAGCAGAACCGACTACCGATGATTTAAAGATTCTTTCTGAAAAATTAGAAGTTATTAATTTGCAGCTTGCAAAAAGAAGTATAACAAAGGTAAAAACGATTCGATGGATTCTTATTTCATTGTGTGCGGTTATAGTGGTAATATTTATCGCACTTGCATCTACGAATAGTTTTTATTTGAATTGGAATTACAATGATCCTGAGTTGGCAGTGGCAGGAACAATACTGCATGGGTTTGAATTCTTGTTTGTAAGACTCGCACCGATTGTTTTTTTAACTTCGGTGGTTGGAGTTGTGGTGACATATAAGAAAAGATAAATTCCCGTTTATTGGGAAGTCGCAGAGAACGAAAAATCGGAATTTTATGCTCTTTTGACTACAATTGTGTGTGTCAAAAGATTTTGACAAGGATAAAAAGTCCTTTGTCAAAGCCTTTTGATAGCATTAATATCTGTTTTTGATTAAGATACAAGTGCAAGGAGGTGTATTGAATGGAACTCGGGAATCAAATTAAGAAATATCGTTCGGAACTTCAAATTTCACAAGAACAATTAGCGGACCGAATATATGTGTCTCGACAAACTATTTCAAATTGGGAGAATGAGAAAAGTTATCCAGATGTAAATAGTTTGATTCTTTTGAGTGAAGTATTCCAAACCTCCATTGATAAATTAATCAAAGGAGATATTGAAATTATGAAAGAAAAAATTAATGAACAAGAAATTAAGAAACTCAATTACTATGGTAACATTTTTGGCGTGCATTTTGCAATTACGATTTTATCGGCAGTCCCATTGTTCTTTTGGTTGGAACAGCTTGCATTTATTCCGTTTGGAATTCTTTTTGTAATTACGATGTATTGGGCTTTGAAAGTGGAAAAGGTGAAAAAAGACAACGATATTCAGACATACAAAGAGATTGTAGCCTTTTTAGAAGGTAAAAGATTGGACGAAATACAGAAGCAACGAGAAATCGGAAAACGACCATATCAAAATGTACTGAAAGGGATTGTAGCCGGAATTGTTACAATAGTGGTGTGTTTCTTGATTGGACTACTGTTTCATTTGCTTGGAAATTAAACAATCGTTATTAGGATAATAGGTATGAGAAACGACTGTGAAATTCCAGTTTGTACGGAACAGAAACTTTGAAGTTTACAGCGAGGTAAAAGTTTATGAATAACTATAATGAAGTGAAAAAATCATTTGGTACACAAGCAGAGAAATTTGCTTCATATCATATGTCTAAGGCAGAATATACCGATTATTTGATTCGTAGTATTCAGGCAAAGGGCAATGAACATGCATTGGAGGTTGCTGCTGGAACCTGTATATGTGGAAGAGCAGTGGCTCCTTATGTTAAGGACATTACTTGTTTGGATTTGACAGAAGCAATGTTGGAGCAGGGAAAAAAACTGGCAAAGCAAGAAGGTATTCAGAACATATCATTTGTATCGGGGAATGCGGAATGCTTACCTTTTGAAGATGAAACATTTGACCTTGTGATTACAAGACTTTCATTGCACCATTTTGTTGAGCCTGAAAAGCCTTTTCGGGAGATGCAACGAGTTTTGAAAAAAGGTGGAAAACTTGTTATTTGGGATATGGTAGCGATTACAGAAGAATTGCGTGAAACTAATGACGCTATTGAAACGATGCGTGATAACTCACATACAAGAATACTTAGCAGAGAAGAATTTGAAGCATTGTTTGAGGATGCTTTTGAGCTTCAGCTTGAAGAAACAACACTTGTTCCTGTAAATCTACAAAGTTGGATGGATTTGACAAGTACACCAGAGGATATTCAAAAAGATATTATTGATAAAATGGAATACGATTTGAATGGTGGAGATAAAACAGGTTTTAATCCCTATATCAAGGAGGGACAAATATGCTTTGACCATAGGTGGTTATTGCTGATTGGAAAAAAGGAAAACTAATCCCCATTTATCAAGAAAAAGAAACTTTCAGTTTTTGAAACTGAGAAATCGGAATTTGTGTAGGAGATAGTTTATTATGAAGAAGTATAAAAAGAAGAAACTATGAAGCGAGCTATCAACGCTCAAAGTTAGATAGAGAAACAAATATTGAATTAGTTGAAACAATGTGGAAACAATTTTCTAATTTAGGAATCTATGAATTAAATGTTATAGATACAACTGCGCACTCAATCAAGCGAGCCTGTTTCTGTAAGTCTCCGCAAACGCACAAATGTCGATAAAGCTTGATAGGACAGGCATTTTCGGATGAAGTCAAAACATAAAAGTTCCTATTTCCCTACGCATCCCCACGCAGAAATGGCGTAAAAATGGCGTAGAGGAACCGGCGGTATGCAGTTGCGAAAATCGCCTGCTGCAACATTACCAACAATATTTAAGCTGCCCTGCGCAAAAGCAGGGTAGCTTTTTTATCTGCGCACCGGCGCAGAGAGATACAAGGCGTTTCACTCCTTTGATCCTCCAAACAAAAATGAGCCTTCTCCGTTTGGTATAGAAACGGAAAAAGCTCATTTGCATTGTACACGCCTGTCAAGCGGCGTAGAACTTTGGCAGCGCTATGCCTCATCCTCCGCCAGCATACGGTATCCGACGCCAAGCTCGTTGATGATGTAGCGCTTTTCACCGGGCGTCACGCCCATTTTCTTGCGGATGTTCTTCATATTGACTTGCAGCTTTTTGACGCTGCCATAGTCCGAATACCCCCAGACCGCCTGAATGATGGCGGCATACGTCAGCACCTTTCCGGCGTGAACGGAGAGAAACGCCATGATGTTGTATTCCGTCTGGGTCAGGTCGATCTCCTCTTTCCCTACAAAAACCTGCCGTGTATCGTAATCAATCAGCAAATCCTGCAGGCGGAATTTCCCGTCGGGACTGCTTTCATCCTCTTCACTGTGCCGATGGCTGCGGAGAACGGCGCGGATGCGAGCCAGTAGTTCCTCCGTGCCAAAAGGCTTGGTGATATAGTCATTCGCGCCCAGATCCAACGCCTCCACCTTATCCCTCTCGTTGGAACGGGCGGAAAGCACAATGATGGGCACGGTGTCTGTCTCCCGAACTTCTTGAATCAAGCTCATACCGTCTCGATCCGGCAGACCAAGATCCAAAAGGATGAGGTCCGGATGATGGGAGGCATACATCATCATGCCAAGCTCGCAGGTTTCCGCGCAGAGCACCTGATAGTCGCTGGTTTCCAGATTGGCTTTGATAAAACTTCTGATGTTGGCCTCGTCCTCTACAATCAGAAGTTTGTACTTGTTATTGCCCATCGTCCTCACCCCCTTTTTCCAGAGCAAAGCGGAATACCGCGCCGCCGCCCTTCCTATTTTCCGCAGTAATCTCGCTGCCGTGCGCCTTGACGATGGCGGCGCACACGGATAGTCCGATTCCCATATTGCTGCGGGTTCCGTCCACCGGCGCGGCGGACTTTTCATAACTTCCGGTGAAAATCTTTTGAAGTGCATCATCCGGGATGCCGCAGCCGTTGTCGGCAACCTCAAATACCGCCTTATCCCCCACAAGAGAAACGGAAAGAGTCAGCTCCGTCATGCCTTTTGCGTGGAATACGGCATTTTCCAGAAGATTCAGCAGTACCTGTTCAATAAGGAGCGAATCCATGGGAATGTCCACAAATTCCTCCGGTATCTGTGTGATGACCTTCTGATTCGGATGCTTTTTGGAAAACTTCATGAGAACCGAGTCAATCAGCTCATCCAGAACCGTGGGTGTCTTCACGACTTCCACTTTCGCACCGTCGATTCTTGTAACCGACAGAAGATTTTCAACCATGCGGATGAGCCATTCGCTGTCCTCCTGAATTTCTCCCAACAGCTTGAGCTGTTGCTCCTTTGGCAGCGCGTCATACTTGGAGATCAGCGTGGAGGAGGACCCGTATATGGAGGTGAGTGGTGTGCGCAGATCATGGGAAATCGCCCGCAGCAGATTGCTCCGCATTCTCTCTTTTTCACTTTCTGCCCGCAGCTTTTCCTGATCCCGAATGCGGCTGTTCAGCGTACTGGTGGAAACGGCAACTGCCAGCATAATGACGGCAGATAGGATGCTTTCCTCCACGAAAAAGTCGAAGACATAATAGGGATAGGTAAAGGCAAAATTCACCGCAAATACGCTGACAATTGCCGAAGTGATGCCATAGCAATACCCGTGGGTTCTCAGCGAGATCAAAAACACGCCGAACACAAAGATCATGGGTACCAGCGTCTGCGTGGTAAAGAGCTTCTGAATCAGCAAATTGACGGCAAAGGCACTGCAAAAAATAAGGATCGAAAATAGAGTATCTTTTTGTCGCTGTCGATTCTTCATCATGTTTCTCCTGAAATTTATTGCGGTATAATACGCCATGTTTTTCGGTTTCGGGCGAAGCCCGGGAGAAGAACGGCTTAAATCCAGTGGTATAAATAACTGCCAGCAGTTATTATATCGCATAAGCGGAAGCGTTTCAAGATTTCTCGCAGGAGGATGTTGTACCGCATCTGTTTCTTTACTGAATCTACACCACGAAAATGCTATGATGGAAACACTAAATAAAAAGGAGGAAGAAATCCGTGGAAAACGACAGTAGCGACGATAACGGCAGCCGCTCTTATATGGTCTGTTCGTATGTGACATATCTACGCCCTTTGCTGCGATATCGGGTATAGACGTGTCTTTTTTGTATGAAATAATCGTAGGAACAGAACATAAAGGAGTTTGAAATGAATTATTTTGGAAGTATTTTCGTAATGGTGGTCTGCATTGCCATGTCCGCCTATTTCAGCGCCACAGAAACGGCGTTCTCATCCCTGAATAAGACCCGCCTCAAGGTGTTGGCGGACAATGGAAACAAGCGGGCAACGCTGGCGCTCAAGCTATCTGAAGACTATGACAAGCTGATCTCCACCATCCTGATCGGCAACAATATCGTGAATATCATGGTGGCATCCATCGGCACACTTTTGTTCGTAGGGCTTTATGGCGATATTGGCGCGACAATTTCTACGGTCGTCGTAACGATCGTTGTTTTGATTTTTGGTGAGATCACCCCTAAAAGTGTTGCAAAGGATACCCCGGAACGTTTCGCTTTGTTCAGTGCTCCGTTTATCCGCCTTTGGATTTTGATTCTGACGCCGCTGAATTTCCTCTTTTCCCAGTGGAAGAAGCTGGTTTCCCGCTTCTTCAAGACGGATGACGATGAAAAAATGTCCCACGAGGAACTGCTCCTTTTTATGGAGGACGTGGAGCAGGACGGCGGAATTGACGAAAACGAAGGCGAGCTGCTGCGCAATGCCCTTGAATTCCGTGACCTGACGGCGGCAGAAATTTTGACCCATCGAATTGACCTGGAAGCCGTGGACATCGACAAGAGTCATGAGGAAATTTCCAGAGCCTTTACCCAGTCCCGCTTTTCCCGTCTGCTGGTCTACCGGGATACCATTGATCAGATCGTCGGCGTTCTTCATCAGAAGGATTTCTATATCAACGGCAAGATGACGGATCAGCCCATTGCGGAGATCATGACGAAACCGTTGTTTGTCTATCAGTACACAAAAATCCGGGATATTTTGAAAATGTTCCAGCATCAGAAGTCCCATATCGCCGTGGTCGTAGATGATTTCGGCGGAACGCTTGGTATTGTTACGATGGAGGATATTCTGGAAGAACTGGTTGGTGAAATTTGGGACGAACACGACGAGGTGGAGGAAGATTTTGAAAAGCTGGACGAGAATACCTATCGCGTGGACTGCTCCGTCAGCCTGGAGGATTTTACGGAATTCTTTGACATCAAGCTGGAATCGGACAGTGTTTCTGTCGGCGGCTGGGTCATGGAGCAGCTGAATAGAGTCCCCGTCAAGGGCGATTCCTTTACCGCTCAGAATTTGGAGATCACGGTCTCCGATCTGAGCGCGTACAGGGTATCCTTCATCACAGTCAGGCAATGCGACGTGTGTTTGACCTGTGAACAATAAAGCAATCACGCGATTCATAAGGGGTGAGGATGATGTCGGAAGAAATGGTTTGCAGAAAGCACCGCCTTTCGTCTTTTCAAATTATCATATTGGGTTTTGCCGGGGTCATTCTGTTGGGTGCGTTGCTGCTGATGCTGCCGCTTTCCACAACAGCCAGGTGCGTAACGCCATTTCATGAAGCACTTTTCACCGCGACCTCCGCTGTTTGTGTGACGGGTCTTGTGGTGCAGGATACCGGCAGCTATTGGTCAGTTTTTGGCAAGGCGGTGATCCTGACGCTGATTCAGATAGGCGGGCTCGGTGTTGTCACTGTGGCGGCATCGTTTGCGCTGCTGTCCGGGCGAAGAATCTCTCTGATGCAGCGCAGCACCATGCAGGACGCCATCTCAGCACCGAAGGTCGGAGGGATCGTCCGGCTAACACGGTTCATCCTACGAGGGACATTTCTGATCGAACTGATCGGTGCGCTCGCCATGCTGCCGGTGTTTTGCCGCGACTACGGATGGCACGGGATCTGGATGGCGGTATTTCACTCCATCTCCGCCTTTTGCAACGCAGGGTTTGACATTCTGGGAACGAACAATAATTTGTATCCGTCCCTTACCGGTTATGTCCAAAATCCGGTGATCAATATCACGGTTATGCTGCTGATCATAACCGGCGGTATCGGATTCTTAACGTGGGATGACATTTGCGAAAACAAGCTGCATTTCCACCGTTATCGAATGCAAAGTAAGGTCATTCTCGTTACGACACTCACGCTGATCGTCCTTCCAGCGCTGTTTTTCTTCTTTGTGGACTTTGATGCCCTTCCCCTCGGAGCTCGGGTTCAGGCAGCCCTGTTCCAATCGGTCACGCCGAGAACTGCGGGCTTCAACACGGTCGATCTACCCGCCATGTCCGGCGCGTCGCTGGGCGTGATGATCCTTCTGATGCTCATCGGCGGTTCTCCCGGCTCCACGGCAGGCGGCATGAAAACCACTACGCTGGCAGTTCTGCTTTCCAATGCTGCCGCGACCTTCCGCCAGCGAGACAGCGCCCAGTTCTTTGGGCGCAGAGTCGATTGCAGCGCCGTCAAAACCGCCGCGACCATCCTGACGATGTACCTTGCGCTGTTCTTTGGCGGAGGCGTTTTTATCAGCGTATACGAGGATCTCCCGCTGTCCTCCTGTCTGTATGAAGCAGCGTCGGCGGTAGGCACGGTTGGACTGACATTGGGTATTACGCCGCAGCTGCATATTCCCTCGCAAATGGTATTGATCGCGCTGATGTATCTGGGCAGGGTCGGCGGGCTTACACTCATTTATGCGGCGGTGTCCAGCAAGAAAACCGGCAGCGCAAAGCTGCCGCAGGAAAGCATCACGATTGGATAAGTAAAGGAGCATCTATCCCATGAAAAATGTTTTATTGATCGGAGCAGGCCGCTTCGGGCGGCATATCGCCATGCAGCTCTCTCAACTGGGGCATCAGGTCATGGCAGTCGATACCAATGAGGAACGGATCAACGATGTGCTTCCGTTTGTCACCAACGCACAGATCGGTGACAGCACCAATGCGGAGTTCCTGCGTTCGCTCGGCATCGGGAATTTTGATGTTTGCTTTGTGACCATCAGCGGCAGCTTCCAGAACTCGCTGGAGACTACCTCGCTGCTGAAAGAGCTGGGTGCCAAATGCGTGGTATCCCGCGCCGAACGCGATGTGCAGGAGAAGTTTCTGCTCCGCAACGGTGCAGATAATGTGGTCTACCCTGAAAAGCAGATGGCAAAATGGGCGGCAATCCGATTCACTGCAGACCACATTTTCGATTACATAGAAATTGACGAACAGCACGCCATCTTTGAAGTGCAGGTGCCGGAGGCATGGATTGGGAAGAGCATTGGCGAGCTGGATGTCCGCAGGAAGTTTGGCATCAACATTCTCGGCATCAAACATGCAGGAAAAACAGATGTTTCCGTCACATCTGATACGGCATTGCGAGATGATATTACAATTTTGGCATTGGGTGAGTATAAAGCCCTGCAAAGGTGCTTTCGGATTTGAATGGGCCTGTGCACAATAGTGGAAAGGAAGAAACATGGAGAAGAAAACGCAAAACACAGCCGGTAACAGAAATGAGGATTCCGCGCCGCAGGAACGCAAATGGCCGGACAAGGCGATTATTCGTTACATTATCCGCGCATTGGTGCTGCTGATTGTATTTGCGTGGGCACTGGTAAACCTTGACGTTGTTTTGCGGTTTCTCGGCAAGGTGCTTGCGCTGTTCACTCCGTTTTTGATCGGCGGCGCGATTGCTTTTTTGATCAACGTAGTCCTTCGACCGTTGGAATGCTGCTGGAACAAGGTGTGCCGCAAAGCTCCTGCAAAGCTGGTCCGCCCTGTGTGCCTGACAGCAAGCACCGTACTTGTCCTTGGAATTCTGTTTGCCGTGGTGTTTATGATGATCCCCAGCCTGCGGGAATCCGGCGAAGAGTTTGTCCAAAACATTCCGCTCTATGTGGAGGAAATCGGGCGGTGGTGGACAGGCGTTGTCCAGTTTGCCGCAAAATATAATATTGTCCTGCCCGAATACACCATAGACTCTGACCTGTTGATCGAGAAGCTCACCGCCTTGATCAGCGACGAGGGAAGCGGCATCCTCACCGTGACGTGGGGCGCGGCAATCTCTGTCCTGTCGGTTTTGGTGGACGTTCTCTTGGGACTTGTCTTTGCGCTGTATCTGATTGCAAAGAAGGAAGTCGTCGCGGCACATTTGAAAAAGCTCGTTGTGACAGTCCTGCCGCAAAAGAAGGCGCAGCGGCTGCTGAGTATCGCCTCTCTGACCAACCAGACATTTACAAATTTTGTCAGCGGTCAGCTTACCGAAGCGGTTATCATCGGCGTTCTGTGCTTCTTTGGAATGCTGATTCTTGGGATCCCGTATGCCGGTGCGGTCTCGGCGTTTGTGGCTGTTACTGCGCTGGTGCCGATTTTCGGCGCATGGATCGGCGGCGGTCTTGGTGCGTTTTTGATCCTGCTGGCAGAACCCGGCAAGGCGCTGTGGTTCATTCTCTTTTTGCTCGTTTTACAGCAGGTGGAGGGCAACCTGATTTATCCCAAGGTGGTCGGTAAGTCCGTTGGGCTTCCCGGACTGTTGGTGTTGATGGCTGTCACAATCGGCGGCGAAGCATTCGGCATCTTAGGGATGCTGTTCAGCGTTCCCGTCTGCGCCGTGCTGTACAGTCTTTATCTGGAGTTCATGAAGAAAGCAAGTGCTTGGCACTGAATGATTCATAATCGGATAACTTCTGAGCATTGGGCTGTATGCCAAATGCAAAGAGCTTGGGATATTCCAAAAATCGCCGCGTGTATGGACAGCGGCTGTGCTTGCTGTTCTCTCAAATCTCAATATCCGCAGATCGTGATGTCCCCGCTTTTTCGAAAGCGGGGACATTTTTTCTTCTCCGATACTTAAAAAACGGCAGAAAAATGTCCGTTGTATTGTGAAAGGAGTGTTTCAATATGCCGGATCGCACGCGACCCATCCGCAAGGAAATCTGCCTGAACGAGCAGAAACTGAATCTCATAGCCACAATAACAGGCACATGAGAGTGAATAAATTATTGGAATTGGATGAAGATGTGCCAGATAGCGACAGAATTGAAAAACAGCATTACATAGAGAAAATGAAGCCGGAATACAAAAATCGCAAGTGAGTATCAGAGGTATTGTGCTTATGATAGATTATAATCATGATGGGAAAATTGATAAAAATGATTTTGTCATTGAAGAAATGATGAATGAGGAGCATGAAGAGAGTGGATATTGCAGAAAAGATATTATGCAAAGCTTTACCGGATTGGAAAGCTGAAAAAGAAGCCATACAGTCAGGTATGGAAGTATAAGGATGATATATAGTTTGGATGAAATCACGGAGATATTCTGTAAATTAGGACTTCGTATTTGTAACAGCTTTGCTGATTTCAGTGGAAAGCCGAG
>OGEO01001296.1_pt1 | contig 16136 bp, 16 predicted proteins | sample 1570661 | NCBI WGS metagenome assembly OGEO01 (sample SAMEA2582142, study PRJEB24529) | metagenome | biome: Human gut stool | place: China | collected 2011
GACCTTCCACCCGGACGAGTGCTGGGCCGTACGTCGCGGGCAGAGCCATCCGCCGGTAAACGGTGAGCCGGATATCGCCTGCTACCATCTTCCTGCATCACAGGCTGAAACCGCGCTGTGCGTGCCGCTTATCGCCCAGGGGGAGGCCATTGGCCTGCTCTCCTTCCAGAATATCACGGCAGACAATGCCCCTTCCCGCGCGTATCTGGAACTGATGGCCGAAGCGCTCGGGCTGGCGCTGGCCAACCAGCGTCTGCGCGACGCGTTGCTGGAAAAAGCCTTGTTTGACCCGCTCACCGGCCTGCGTAATCGCCATCATCTGGAAGATACCCTGCAAACCCAAACGGCACAGGCGATTCGCAGCGGCGAGCCGTTAAGCTGCATGATGATCGATATCGATCACTTCAAGAGCATTAATGATCGGTTCGGCCACGAAGCGGGCGACCTTGTTATCAAAACCGTGGCGTCGATTGTTCAGCGGGCCGCACATGACAACGGACTGGCGTTCCGCTACGGGGGCGAGGAGTTTCTGGTTCTGCTTTCCGGTGCCGATGAAGCAGGGGCATACGCCTGCGCGCAGAAGATTTACACCGGCGTGCATGAGCTGTCGATTCGCTACGGGCTGACCGAGATTGGCCCGGTAGATGTGTCGATAGGCATTGCCAGCTACCCGCAACATGCCCAGACTGACAACCTGCTGCGCGCCGCGGATGTGGCCCTGTACCGCGCGAAAGAGCTGGGCCGGGCGCGGATTGTGAGTTTTGGGATGCTAGAGGCGGGTTAGCTATTATTTTCACGCCACTGCTTTACCAACTCATCCGTCACTTCATTTTTATAACAAACCGGCGCATAGCCTCCTGCTTTGCTCCATGCGCTGCGTCTTCCGCAGGCGCTCCCGTTCCTGGCCCGGTTAAAAGGACAGGCGCATACCCCGGGATAAGATGCAATCGACTCTGCAATAACATTCTCTTTAACCTGTTCACTGGAAACTGAACTGTTTTTTGCCACGGCAATGTCCGCAGCAAAAAAACAGCACACAGCGAAAAGCACCATCAAGGATGGTCTTTTTTTCATTTTTTTGACTCGTTTTAAGTAAGGGGCCTGCACACGATAAGCGGCGAAAGAAAGAGATATAATGATTCAAGTCAATGGTTATACATTTGAAAAAGACAAATTTAGCTGTGGTAAATTTAATAAAGAAAAAACGACCACTGTTTCCCCTCTGCGAATTAAAGAATGTCCGGTATAGATCGAGGCACACGTCGCCAGACATCATTACTAAAAGTATGATAGCGCGGCACCTGTGCGGACACCGTATCGCAACGCCCACTGGAGCCGTCACGGCACGTCCTGTCCTGACGTTTAGTCACTAAAAAATGATTTTCATCACAGATAAATCTGTGATGCGTAAAACGACAATCCGTAAAAACGATCGTTTTTTAAACGGCTGGGGAGCTTGTTCAAGTAACCTAAGCGGATTTCAAAAAAAGAAGCGCAGACAGACAATCAAAACCCGCAGATTCGGAATTGCGCAACCCATTGATTACAATGAGTTTAAACGCAACCATTCTTTAAAAACCATAGCGTTCTAACAAAATATATAAACTAGTAGGATTACTAAATTATAATTCTTATACTTCTGTTAAAAAGTGGAGGCCAAAATGCGATTAACCCTACTGCTGTTATGCTGTCTGGTACCTGGTGTAACCTGGGCTGGCGAACTGCCAAAACCAGTTGGTAAACCCATTTTAACGATTTACGGTAATATAGAAAATACCAATGAAAATGGAAAAGCAGTGTTTGATCTCGCCAGCCTTGAAAAACTGGGTGTGGTGAGTTTCGAGACGACCTCCCCCTGGTATAATGGACGTACTAAGTTTGAGGGTGTTCCCATGAGCAAACTCATGGATTATGTGGGTGCGAAGGGCTCTAACGTGAACGTTATTGCGCTCAATGATTATTCCACGATCATCCCTCTCAGCGATTTCAAAAAATACAACGCCATTCTCGCCTTAAAGGTCAATGGCGAATATATGCGCATCCGCGATAAAGGTCCATCATTCATTGTTTACCCCTATGACAGTATTCCGGAGTTGAATAATCAAATTTATTACTCGCGATCAGCATGGCAGGTTAGCAAAATGAAGATTGAGTAGCAGTTCAGGAGAACATAATGAACAGGATACTGGTTGGTATCATTTTTTCTCTTTTTATCACGACAGGATATATTGCATACCTTGTTTACGATCGTCAGCAAGAGTTGCAAAAACTGACTCAATACACTGAGTCCTGGTCCGTGGCACAACTGGTATCAGAGTACTACCGATTTGAATCATGGCTTGGTCTATACGCAACCGATACCGATGACGTTACGATAGACCAGGTCCGCATGCGCCTCGAAATTATGTTAAGCCAAAGTGACTTAATGAAAGGGGGAGATTTAGGTCGCTATATTGACAGCGATGAAATGCACCAGGCACTCGCTTCACGCTTAGAGAAAATACTGGCCTATCTGGATGCTAACCTTGAAAAAATGAGCCATTCAGAGTTACAGGCATACCTGAAAAATATGCACGAACTCGATGCGCCGCTAAGCCAACTTTCTGCAACGGCATTAACAAAAGATATTAATACCGTTAATGAATCCAATAATAAAATACAGATTCTTTATTATATTTATTCGGCACTTTCGTTACTTCTGGTAATACTAAGTTTCATCCTTGGTTTCTTAATGATCTACCAGAATAAAAATATTCTCAAAGCGCACATGCAGGTTAAAAGCCTTGCTGACGAGCTTCAGATATCAAAAGAAACGCTGCAAATCCAGAATGCGAAGCTGGAATATGATGTTTACCATGATTCCCTCACCGGCATGAAAAACCGCCTTTTCTTCTGGGACGACCTCAACAAAATTAATCTTCAGGCCGATAAAAACCACATCCCCGTCACGGTGATGTTATTTGATCTGGACCGCTTCAAAGAGGTCAACGATACCTATGGCCATGATGCCGGTGATTTGCTGTTGAATCAGGTTTCCCGGCGACTGACCTCGATGAGCAGTGCGTCAGATACGTTTTACCGTTTGGGGGGAGACGAGTTTGCCCTTCTGTCCAGCGGCTTGACCGAAAGCGCGGCAGTTACGCGCGCAAAAGAAATCAGCGATCAAATCAGCCAGCCCTATACGATTAATAACCAGCTGATAAAAATTGCCACCTGCGTGGGTATCGTTTTGTCTGATAATGAACGACGCTCTGATTATCTTTATAAATTTGCCGATCTGGCCCTCTACGAAGCCAAAAAAGAAGGCTCACAGCAGATAAAAGTCTTCCGTCAGTGGATGCTGCAAAAGCTGCAGGAAAGCCGAACCCTTGAACATGATATGGCACTGGCGCTGGATAACCATGAATTCGTTGTTTATTACCAGCCGATTGTCGATTCATTCAGTAGTGAAATTTACGGCTACGAAGCGCTTATTCGCTGGATGCACCCGGTGAAGGGAATGCTGTCGCCGGATTACTTTATTTCTGTTGCTGAAAAAACAGGGATGATCAATGAGATTGGTAAAACGGTGCTTGAGCTCGCCTGCCGGGAAGCGGTGTCCTGGGCGGTTCCGGCAAGGATCTCTGTCAACGTCTCACCTATTCAGTTGGGTAATAAATTGTTTACGACGATGGTGCAGTCCATCCTGAAAGAGACAGGGCTACCTGCTAGCCGACTTGAGTTAGAGGTGACGGAGTCTTCGCTCTTCAGCGACAGCAACACGCCTCTCACTATTCTCAAAAAGCTCCGATCGCTGGGTGTGAAAATTTCCATCGATGATTTCGGTACGGGATATTCGTCGCTCTCAAGACTGAGCGAGCTTAATTTTGATAAAATTAAGATAGACAAATCCTTCGTGAACCCGATATCCACGCAAGATGATGCGCTTAATATCGTTAAATTGATTACCGGTATGGCAAAGAGCCTCAATATGAGGGTCATTGCAGAAGGCGTTGAAACCGAAGCGCAGCTGGAACGTCTTCAGGTGCTTGGCTGCGATCTCGTACAGGGTTACCTTTTCGGAAAACCGCAGCCTGAGATTGACAGGAAGATCAGATACGGTTGAAAGGGTTTGCGGTTGTTTCAGGCCCAACACCTTTCAGATGATTGCGAATCAAGGTTAAACATGAAAAAAACTCTCCCAGGATATACGCCCGTTGACTTATCTCGTTGGCCAAGGAAGGAGCATTTTGAGGTATTTCAGTCATTTGCTGAATGTACCATTAACCAAACTGTTCTGATCGACATTACCGCGCTGCGAAAACATATCAAAGAGGTTGGCTGGAAGTTTTATCCAACGATTATTTTCCTCCTCTCTAAAATCATGAACCGGCATTCCGAGTTCCGTATGGCCATGAAGGACAATGAGCTTGTCGTATGGAATAAAATTCATCCCAGCTATACGATTTTCCACCCTGAAACGGAGACGTTTTCGTCATTGTGGAGCCATTACGATGGCAATATTCATCATTTCCAGAACACGTATGCAGAAGACGTTGCCCGCTATGGAAGTACCCTTTCTTACTGGCCTAAGGAAGAGTCCCGGGAAAATGTCTTTTTCGTATCGTCTATTCCCTGGGTAACGTTTACGAACTTTACTATGAACATTGCTCACATGAAGAACTTCTTTTCCCCGATGTTCACATTTGGCAAATACTATGAACATGATGGAAAAGTGCTGTTGCCGCTCGCCGTTCAGGTTCATCACTCCGTGTGCGATGGTTTCCATGTGGCAAGGATGTTCAATGAGCTGCAGGAGATGTGTGATGGTTTGCCGGAGCTGTCGGGGGAACGTAATGGCTGATGCGCCAGATTCCTCTGTTTAAAAAGGCAAATGTTGTTTATTTAATAGCTTTTAAAAGATGGTGCGATAATAGGAACACATCATAACACAGTATAGCTTTGATTTTTAATTATTTTTTATCGTAACACCTTTTAACATACCCCCAAAAGTACCCCCAGACCACTTTGTATACCCCCGCAGTATTCTAGTTAAGGGGATATCCCCTTAACTAGAATTACTCCAGCAATTTCATAACATATTATAATGTTTAATCTTCATCATCGAGATCTTCATCATCAAACTCATGGTCATACGGGAAAAGTACAACCTCATCTTCTGGTATTACTGACTCACAGTTTTCAAGCTCATCTGAATCGATAAACTCTGTAGCTAAAACGACATTTCTAAAATTATTGTCGGTAATCCATTCTGAATTCCATATTTGCTCATGGGGCTCATCATACTCACCAGATACAACAGAGCAAAGCTTCTCATCATAATCTATCGAGTTATCAATGTGATAAGAAATTCGCTGCAACCAGATATCTAAAATTCCGGTTCCCAAGACAGGCTCGAATTTACTTCTAATTTGCGATAACAGCTCAATTTTTTGATCATTTTCTTCCACAAATTTCAGTACATTACTAAGAACTAATGCACATGACGGAAAAGTTCGTGGATTGTTAACCATTATATCTGTAATTATACTTATTATCGGTAAAACATCTTCTTTTAATTCATTCATCCGTTCCAAACGTTTATTTATTTTAGAGAGATATTTAGGGAGTTGCCCAGAGTTTTTATACTTCCGTGAAAAAATTAAAAGTTTTAACAGCGTTTTTTGAATAGTTGTGGCGTACACATTTTTCCCAAAAAGCATTAAAGCTTCTTGCTTGTCCGTTTTCATCGAATTGAGAATTATATCCTCGGAAAGCGATGTTTTAGAAGCGTTAAGTTGAAGACCCAATTTTTGTAGAATTACAGTTAGGTGTCTCGCTATTGCCTCAGCATCCTCTTTACTTTGTGTAAAAATCCGGTAATCATCGCGATATCTAATAATATTATATTCCGTAATATCTTCTTCTTCTAACTTCTCAGTTAGAGATTCATCAGCGTAACCGAGGATTATTTCTGCAATAAAGTCCATCAGAACGGCACCTTGTGGGATGCCATTTGTCTGGCCCCAACGCATCTGTCTTAATGCGTGATCGATGCGATTTCCGAGATTCGCATCATCACCTCTAATACCTTTGGCCTCTTCTTTTGTATGTATTGCCCAAGGAATAGAATGCGTATAAATTGATGGATAAAAATTTGCTATGTCTGTAGTAAATAAATACTTGAAGTCTAAGGCCTTATTGATGGATGCTTGTTCTACATCTCGCCACCATCCTGACACTGTTTCAGCATTATCAGAAACATCTTCATTATCAGACTCTCTCGGTAAACTTGCACAGGTAATTTTATCATTGAGACTAAAAACAGAAAATCGCTCAAGTAATAACTCCCAAGCATCCTCCTCGGTTATTTTATTTACCAGATGAACATATATTGCTGGGTGAATTAAATCAAATGGCCTCCACGAATAATGACCATCCTTATTAGTTTGGAGAGTGTAATTAACATCCTCGAATTCACATGCTTTTTTATATCCAATATCCTTGATGCCATTTCGTTTTCTTTTAAGTGATTTATCTACTGCATCTAAAAGCGGGGAAAAGTCAAAGTAAACGGGCAGTGGAAAACTGCAATAGCTATTATGTTTTAAGAAAAAGTCCTTAGCTTCATCAGCTTCCATTTCAGTAATTAATTTCATAAAACGAGATCCTTTATCGTTGAAATTTCAAGTAAAAAAACATTCATGCCACATTTCATTTATCAAATCAACAAAGAATTCACCTCCGATTTGTTAGGTTGTCTCTTGTTAAAGTGGAGCTTAAGTTAAATTTGGATGGATCAGATAAAATTAACTGATCACATCAACTGTAACTTAGATCGTTCAGAGCCAAATTCCCGCTGGCTATGCCGACGGATGACAAGTTTTGACAGGTGCTGCCAAGGATCTGCAACTGAAGCTTTCTGAAGCAGTAGCGGTTAACACTTTCCCCTAGTAAGGCATAACAAACCATAACAGGCTGGCACCTGCCCTGCTCCGCACCAGGATTAACAAAAGCTAACAGCCAAGGCTCAACAAATCTCAACGCCAGCCCTTTACACTTCTGCTGTAGCTGCTGTTCGTAGTCGTCAGGATCCGTTAGGTTGGGTTGACACTTTTCCCAGTTTCTCGCGAAAAAGTGTCAAGTTTGAGGGGCTGAGGGGTTTACAGTTTTTCGCCGTCCAGCAGGCAGAGTGACATTAAACCAGTTTTGTTCCAGTCATCCAGCGTATCGGGGTGCATTGTGGCAACGTAAGCCAGCTCAGAACGAAGAAACCGTAAAGCGCCTGCTGCACGGTCTTTGCCATAGAAGCTGTGGGTTTCTTCATCCGGCCGGAAGAGAATCAGCAATTGTTCATCGGGCTCGTGCTGAACATCAAAACCCAGCTCAGCGGCTGCTGCCTCTATTCGCTGGCCAGCATTAATATCAGCCGGCAGCTCTTTACCGCCGTCATGCCCCCATACCCACGCGGCGGCCTGCGCCCACGTCATTGCATTGTGACGATCACCAGCACCAGCACCAGCACCAGCACCAGCACCAGCACCAGCAGAATTTTGTTTAGCCTGCGATGCTTCGACATCCACTTTATCGCCTGAAATTACAATTTCACCGCGGGCTATCCAGCCGTAAACAGTTTGCCGGCTGACGCCCATATGCCTGGCGTAGGCTGATTTACTTAATAGCATCGTGATGTTTCCCTCCGGGCAGAAAAAAGCCGCCCTCAGGCGGCCTGGTTCTCTTCAGAATGTGTCTGCCGCTGGCTGCCTTTGAGCATCGCGCTGACATGTTCGCTTAACTGATCAAGACCGGTCATGCGGGGCAGAACTTCTGATGGATCGTCGTTCTTCCCGTACACGAGATTGTTATACCAGGTTCGGACAGCTGTAATTTGTGCGACGTCCTTCCTTACCGCGTCGACCAGATCGGCAACCGCGTTAATCACCTGCCCATTCTCTGATGCGATACGGGAGAAGCCGAGACGTTTTAGCTGTTCCGTATCGAGTCCCGAACACACAGCGTGCGCCCTTAGTAAGGCGTCCGCCAGCTCCTGATGCTTTCCACTGTGCATCGACAGCAGCATTTTTTCCTGGCTGCGGCGATCCAGCCTTGCGAATGCCTGGCGCATTTCGCTGTCACGCATGAATCCCTGAACATCATCAGATGCCAGGGGATTAACCGGAGCGAGCTTGTTCTTCAGGTAATCGAGAATGTTTGCGGCCTGCTCGCTTACGGCTGCCACCCCGCGGGTAAAGTCTTTGAGCGTGTCCGGGTTCCGGGCTTCACCTGCCCTGCGGTTTTTTGCCTGTTCGTTCAGATCGGGATCGTTGCGGATAACGTCCAGCAAATCCGCCTCAGCTTCGGCCTGCTGCGCCGTTGTCCTCAGGCTGGTGAGTTCGCCCGCCATGCCACGAAATAAAGCGGCCATCTGAGTATTTGGCGCAACAACCTTACCGGCATAACCCGCCAGCTCGATGCTGTGTTTTCCAATTTTTATTGAATAGCTCATTGCCGTGCCTCCATTTTTGATAGCCCCGCATCAAATACCTTGCGCGCAACAGCATGGATTGATGGCGCGATCCCCATGCCCGACTTCTGGCGTTCCCTCTCCTGAATGGTTTTCAGAGCCTGAATCTGCTCCCCGTTCAGCAGAACGGGCTTAACGTTAACCTTGCTCATGATGCCCCCTGTTAAAGCGATCGTTAAAGTTTCATTAATCGCAACAATCAAATAATTAATTGCGTTTTATGAAACGATGTTAATGAAATTGCAGGGGTTCACAACGTGAAAAGAGTGGATGCGTTTTAAAGAATTTGCCCTCAAGGTATACATGGTGTTCACAAATGCAACAAATTACTTATAAAACAATATATTAACCCATGAATACCAGCCTACATTTTGGGATTTCAGGTCTACACGGTATACATCATTCTGTTTAATAAACCATCAGATGATTAATGAGAGAATGAACACCATGTACACCCTGTGTATACCTGAAAACAAGGTATACATGGCCTATCCAACTGATTTATATATAAATTATTCTCTCGATGTATACCATGTATACCTTTCTCCATATTTATCTGAACTTCATTCTTTATGACCGGCTACAGGATGCGTCTGAGGTAACCAGTCTTCCGCACTTTCCGAAAGTTCGACGTTAGTCACCATGCCACGGGCTCTACGTTCCTTACGGTACTCGTGATTAAACTCCCTCATCGCACTTTCCATCCCCTCTGCGAATTTATTCAGCGTCAGCGGCTTGTCGAAACCGTTGGCCTCCAGGAATGCCAGATAAGCGTGATAGAGATAAATTCGCGGATAGTGAGGCGGATTGCGGTTTCCTACCATCATTCCCGCACAATCAGCCAGGCGCTCAAGGTGAGCGCAAAAGGCATACAGCGGATCCGTTTTCTGCTTCACCTCCAGTGCTTCTTCGCTGTTCCGTTGCTCCAGCAGCAGCGCCCGCGCTTTTTCCGGGTCCGCAAAGTTCGCCAGCAGCCGGCGAACAACCACCGGAATTTCAGCGGATATCTTTTCTGCCAGGTCTGGATCTTTATCCTCTTCGCTGACGCGCCGGTTAAACTGGAAAATTACGCGGCGCCTGGAAACGCCGCCGGCGCGTTCGGTGAAAATCATCGGCGTGTTGTTCGTCGCCACAACCACCGCCCGCATAACGGCGGTGTACTGGTGCTCGTGTTTCGGGTCTATCTCCACCGCATCCCCGCCGGTAATTGCCTTTATCCCCGTGCCCTCACCTGAATATTTGGGCTGATCAGGAAGCGTTATCATGCTCTTGCCGACGAACTGCGCCCGCCCGCGCGCGCTGTCGAGCGCCGCCATGTTCCCGCTGGCGGTGTTATGCACGCCGGCCAGCATCGTCGCGATATGGGTGAAGACACTTTTCCCGCTGCCGCCCTCCCCGGTTATCTCGAGGAACAGCTGCCAGTCGTACCGGTTCGCCAGCACCATAAAGAGCGCTGCAGCGATGCGCTGCATCTTAATTGCGTCTCTATCTGATGCGTAACTTAGCCACTTATGGAAGTTCGGCGCATGGTCGCGGAGGTTTTCGCCCGGCACCGCCGGCGTATAGGTCACGCCGTTATGGTTGGTCAGCCAGTTATCCTGGCTGTGTTCGGAGAAAACGCCGGTTTCCATATCGTAGACGCCATTAGCAAAGGGGATCAGGCTGCGCCGCGGCTCCCCCATTACCGGGATAACAATTTTCAGGGCGTCGATAACGTTGTTGATCGCGCGCTTGCTGAAGTTGGTTTTGTTCTCGTTGTAGATAGCCACCATTTCGCGGCTCAGCTCGAGCAGAGACGTTTTCTCCCAGATGCCGGCACGGTAGACGTATACGCCCTCGCTGTTTTCATTTATCGCAATGCCGGTGTAACGCGCGGCCAGTATGAGCGCCTTCTCGTTATCAGCCAGGTCGCGGAGGTTTACATCCGTCAGCGGTTTGCCGATCACCATGCTTTTGCCGGCTTCCGCATCGGCTTTGAGGCGCGGCAGCTGCGGCGTCCAGTCCTCCAGAAGCTGATAACCTTCAGAGTAGAATTGCGCGCGCTCCACGCCGGCCACCGCCAGCTTTGTGGCGAGAATGGTTATCTGCCGTTCGGTCAGATGCCCGCCACGGCAAACCCGGGCATAGAGCCGGCCATCATCCACAATCCGGATATTCTCCAGCTCTGCCAGCTGCTTTTTATCCAGCACAACCGGCGGCACCGTATCGCCAATCGGGTTCATTTCCTGCCATGCTTTGGCGAACGTCCAGGCATCGGCGCCGGCAAAGATGATTGACTCCTCCATGAGATCCGCCGGCTGCTTTTTAAGGTTTGGTGCATTCTTCATTTTCTGTTCCCTCGCTCCCTGATGATTTCCCGCATAACCCGAATTCGTTCGATGCCCTGCACCCGCATAATCCGATCGATATCTCTTCCACCGGTGCCCGGCGCGGAAGAAACAAATTCAAATTCCCGCACCAGTCTTTCTGGCGTGCAAAAACACGGTGAGCTGTACCCTTCGCGGCAAAATGTCACTCTGTCGAATCGGTAACTTTCGATAATTACGATGTTGCCCCGACCGTCCTTCCATTTATCGCCCGGCCTGATTTCAGGGGGAGCGCGGCCACCAGCAGCTAAGCCGGAATTTTTAATCGTCATATTTTTTACCTCACGCCGCTGGCGGGATTACCTGATAACCAATTTTCCTCAGAAAGCGCGCGGCACTCTCCACCGTAAAAATGATCTCGTCGTCCATAAGGGGGCGCATCGACTGAAGACCGTTTGACGTGTCCAACAGATAGCGGCCGCCGGCCGGGAAACTGAAAACGTTTTTGCCGTCCGTCCGGCGAACCAGATCGTAAACAGGAGTCATAATTTCCCCTCCCCGTCCCTTAATGACTGGCTGGCAAAACAATATCGCGCGCTATTTAATTGCTCCGATACGTGATCGGCAAAAGCGCCGAGACGGCAAAATTGGATAACCATTTTCATACAGATACCTCCATGGCCAGACGGGATTGAATGGCGGAGGCCTTACTGCCTAACTGGAGGTAAGTTCGGGTGATTGCCGGGTTACTGTGCCCGAGCATTTCAGAGGCGACCAGCAAACCCTGTTCGCCGCCGGCAGACATGAGATTAAAGGCGGCAATTTTGCGGCTGGAATAGGCGCTCAGGCGCAGACGCGTGTTTACTACGCGGGTAAACCACACCATTACGTTGTGCAGTTTCTTCCAGATTGTCTGGCGGCTCACGCTACCTTCCAGAGACTGGCAACGATTACTTTCAATCTGGCTGCGGGAAAATACCAGGTCGTCACCGATAAGATTGCGCTCCATACGTTCGCGCAGTCGTTTGATGATGCCCGGTGGCAGCTGTTTGGTGTCGTGCTTCACTTCAGCCTTTGCCACCAGCTCAAACACGATCGCCTGTTCTTCTTCCGTCATGCCGGCGGCCAGTTCGTCGCAGCTCACGCTATCCCAGTGCATGTAGGCAACGTGATCGCCAGCAAGCCGGGCAGCGTCCTTGCGCTGCTGGCGAACAATCTCGATCCCCTTCCGGGTCGCTCTGGCTTCTGCTGCTTTGGTCTGCTTCGCTACGATGATTGTTGCAATGCCGGTTTCCCAGTTGATGCAGGAGTAACGGAAGTTGCACACGTCGCTGGTACGCCAGCCGGTAACGGTCGCAATATCCCACCAGAGTAAAACCCAGGCCGGCTGGGTCTGCTGGATGCGTTCACGCAGTTTGCGCTGCTCTTCCCGTTCATAAACAGGGGTCATGGTGCGAGTGCCTTTCGTGGTAGTGGCTTTTACCACGTTGCCGCGCAGCTCGCGGGCTTTAGCTGTCAGGGTCTGGAGGTTAAACATGGCTACCTCCCAATTTCGCAACATCCAGTTCAAACGCGCCGCTGCTGTACTGATAAAGCGAACATTCAGAGCGAATTTTAGCGGCAAAGATAAGATCCCAGCGGGAATACCACTCGCGGGCTTCTTGCTCACTATCGGCAACAATACGGATAACAATGGGAGGGCACGTTTGGCCTTTCGGCGTACCGAGGAAAAGCCAGGTGAATTTGGGTAGTTTTTGGGTTGGGGTAGTAGCCATGTGGCAGCCTCCATACAGTGGTCTAGATAACCACCACCGGAAACGCCAATTTCACTGGTGGTGGACTGAGCAGGGTTGGCGTAACCGGACTGTATGGACTCCGGCGCGGATTTCTCCGCCCCCACCCAGCCCACCATAATTTTGCTAGCAGAGCGGTTTTGAACCACAACGCGTGAAAATAGGTGAGACGGATCAACGGCACAAAAAAAGACGCTTGGCGCGTCATGTGTCGCCATACAGTCATTCAGGACGCCAATCCTGGCACCAGATTTTGCTGGTGCTTTTAAAGCATACCCTTCAGCGGAATAACAAGGCAAGGAGTTTTTGGGGTGAGCGAAGCCCTGCCCCAGATGGGCATAATTGTTCTTCATGGCATTAACCTTTTCGAATTGTTTAGTGAGCTGTCGCGACAAACTTATTTTGAGTGCTCAACATCGCAAGAGCACGCAAGTTATTCACGAACTCAATTTTTTTCATCCGTTAAAGGGCGAACTTCAGTAAACGGCTCATGACCATCTTCGCCTAACAGCTCGGGCTGATACTTACGCCATAGCTGGCTCTCCTCCCGCACAAGAGCCTCTTTTACTGCCTTACACTGCTGCAACTTATACCCGCGTTTGCTGGCCTCCTGCTGATAAGCAGCCATGCGCCGGCTGAAGTCGTTCAGGAACACGAACGGCACTCCATAGAAGCCAGTTTTACGAATTGAGGGAATGACCTCACGGAATACCCAATTACTGAACTGGTGCGCAAAGGTGCCGGGAGTAGTCGCCTTACGACTACGTGAGATCAGTTTGTAGAATCCTGACTCGCAGACAGTTCGCATAGTCTGCTTTCCACCAGGGGTGGGTATTAAACACTCCCCCTTTTCATCATCATCCAGACGTCGCAAAGCAACCTTGTGATCAGTTATTTCTAGAGCTGCGCATACATCTGCCGCGACAAACCATGGCTCACCCAATATCTTAACAATTCGTACTTTTGCATCCTCAAATTTAATGACCGAAATATCATCACTGCTGTTTTCAGGGTGAGCAAAACCCTGCCCGGCACGGGCATTTTTGTTAGTCATAATAAATTTCCCGGGCTAAGTTACAGTTGAGGTTTTGTGGAAATTAATGCATCACGCGCTTCGATACGCTGGTTGATCCATTCGTCAACTTCGCTTTCAACGAAAGCGATTGAACGGCTTCCTATTTTTACAGATTGCGGAAAGCGTTTTTCTTTCAAAAGTCGATAAATCCAAGCTTTGCTATAACCTGTTCTTTTTTGTACTTCAGACAATCTTATTAATGACTGGGACATATATACCTCGTAAAGTCTATGACAGTTAACAAGGAATATTTCAGCAGAAAAAGTGATGTAGTTGTGGAAGTCTTGATAATTTAGATGGAAGTTTCTCTATCATTATTTTAGAAGTGCGCCGGAAGGAAATTAGCCATTTAAGACCAAATTTGGAAGTCTTCCGTATTGATTTGGAAGCCTTCCTTTGGCTTTTGGAAGTGCTAAGCAGAAATCTTAGAAGCGTGTAGACTCAAAGCCTCATCTATCAACATAATCAGAGCCTTGTCGGTCACCTCAATACCATTTCCGTACTCTCCTATCAGTCTTCTGGCCGTCCTGGAGACCTCTGATTTGTTCAGCTTTCCTCCCCTCACATACTTCCCTTGGGTTTTCTCGAGAGCTATTGCCATACCTGCAATTAATTTAAGTGCTGTCTCTTTGCCGGCAAAATTACCCCATTTTATTTCTTCCGACTCGGAAGATTGAGTCGTTTCACTTTCGAATTTTTCAACATCCTGAACAAAGCGTTCCACGTCTTTATCAATCAGTTTTTTATATAATGCATAGGTCTTTTCAGCTTGAGGCAAAGCATGTTCAAATTCCTGGGGTATAGATACTTTATTATGAATAAGAAACCGAAGGAGCTCAGACAGCTTAAAATAAAAAGCATAATACGAAGTATACTCACGGCCAAATTCATCGATGAGGTGATATGCCCCTTCTTGGTTTGAATCTTCTACGAATACATTGCCTTTAGCGATCTCGTTGAGGATATAGGCATGTCGAGTAGCGGAATTCTCATCTTGATGAAAACCTTTCGATGGGTTGTAGTTGTATAACTTAAACTCCATTCCGTTATACGGGTGTTTATGACGAAAAGAACTCATGGCGCGGTTTAAAACGATTGCAGTATCCTGGATGGACCTACCGTTCGCCTTCGATAAATGATTGAATACAGTCTCGAAATGAACCGCCTCAGCCAATTCTGTATCCAGTTTCTCAAAATTGAATGACATACGCCGCCTCGCGTCCTCCTCTTTGGGTGGCTATGCCAGCCCGCAGAGGTGTACGGGTTTTCGGGGATCAGCCTAGACATAGCCTATTCTTTGTTCGTCTACCGAAGTCTACTACTGTCAATTAGCACTGTCTATACATACAGTTAAGCGCTTTTCCCAAACGTTCCGTGCACTACATTTTCGCCGTTTTCCAACGCCTCCATATAGTCGGCATACCACTGGAGCATTTCGCGGCGGCCATCCAAATACTGGGCGTGGTTGTACGTTCCTCGTATAGAGTTTTTGTCGACGTGTGCCAGCTGCGTTTCTATCCACGCGGTGTTGTAGCCCTGTTCGTGCAGGATGGTACTCATGGTGTGCCGGAAACCGTGCCCGGTGACTTTTCCGTTATAGCCAATCCGCTTAAAGACTTGGTTTATGCTGGCTTCACTCATTGTTTTTCGCGGATCGTTACGGCCTGGGAACACAAGCGGGTAATTGCCTGTTAGCTCTTGGATCTGACCAATAAGCGTAAGGGCTTGCCTGGACAACGGCACCACATGAGGGCGACGCATTTTCATGCGTGAGGAGGGTATTTCCCAGACCGCCTTACTGATATTGATTTCATGCCAAAATGCCCCACGCAGTTCACCGGGACGCAATCCGGTGATAATCAGCAAACGAGCAGCCAAAACTACTAACTCGCTTCCTGAATATCCTGACAACGCATTGAAGAAATCAGGCAATTCTTTAGGTGTGAGGAAAGGAAAATGATTGGACTCGTGCCCTTGCATCGCGCTGGTGAGATCCGGGGCGGGGTTATACTCAGCTCGACCGGTGACTATTGCGTAACGGAAAACTTCCCCACAGCGCTGCCTAACTTTTCTTGCCTTTTCGGTAGCGCCGCGTCCCTCAATGCGCCGCAGCACATTCAACAGTTCAAGCGGTTTGATTTCAGCTATTGGTTTTTTGCCAATGTATGGGAACACATCTTTATTGAAGGCTTCGAGAATGTCTGAAGCATAACCAGCAGACCATTTTTTTAGTTTGCTGCTGTGCCATTCAAGGGCAATATCTTTGAAGGTGTTGTTTAGCTGAATTTCACGGGCAATCTTCTCCTCCCGTTTCGCTTCCATAGGATCGATACCCCCAGCGATACCCCTTTTGGCTTCTTCACGTTTTGCCCGAGCATCGGCCAATGTGACTTCAGGATACACACCCAGCGCTAACAGCTTCTCTTTGCCGGCTACACGATACTTTAGCCGCCAGTATT
>OGEO01001306.1_pt1 | contig 16048 bp, 17 predicted proteins | sample 1570661 | NCBI WGS metagenome assembly OGEO01 (sample SAMEA2582142, study PRJEB24529) | metagenome | biome: Human gut stool | place: China | collected 2011
AAGCCTTATCAAAAGCCTCTGAGCCCCAATCTCGTTGATCGTAATTGTCAATATCTGCAAGGGAATCTGCCGTAAAGAGTAGTAATCCCCAAATAGCTCCTCGAAGTTGAGCAACTGCTGCAAGTGCAGAACATTCCATCTCTACAACACTACAGCCCTCTTCAATGCGGTAGGAAACCTTATCTGGTGTTTCTCTATAAAAACCATCTGTCGACCAGGTCATGACCTCTTCATAGGGGATTTTCTTTTGTTTTAAAGTTTTCTCAATAGCTTCCAGAGCTTGTTTATTCATATCTATATAGCGGGATGGAGCTACATAGTGGTAACTCGCTCCTTCATCCCTCAACGCTCTAGTAGGAATCAAAAAAACATTTTCCTTCATGTTTACCAAAACGCCACAAGTCCCAGTTGAAATGATTTGTTTTACGCCATAACCAATTAACCAATCGAGAAATTGTGCAGCTGCAGCTGATCCAACTGGAGCTTGAGCCAAGCAAATCTCCTCCCCATTGTAAGTCATAACAAATATAGGATAAGTTTTGGTCGCAGAGACAAACTCTCCAACTTTTTCAGCCTCAACAGCATTCGCATAGCGTTCGATTTCTTCTTCTAAAAAGGCGTAAATACACCTAGCCGGCAAGTTCAAGTCTAAATCCTCATGGGTTGGCATAATCACAGCCTGAGGATTGTCATCAAACTCTAAAATTGGGATTTCATGTTTGTGTATCATCTGTTACCTCCTAAGTTTTAAGAATTATTATATCAAAAATTCAAACTGATTATATGATTTCATAAAATCTATTAGCTTATAATCAAGAAAAATAGATGATTAAATCATAACACCTAAAAAAAGACATGAATCTGTTTTAGTCAGAAACATGTCTTTTTTGTGTTCTATTCAAGAAAGATTATTTCAATCATCTTTTATTGTCTCACGAAAACATCTGATGTTAAGAATCTATTCACGATACTCTGAAATAATCTCTCCTATCCACTTTTTAAAGGCTCATGAGAAGGAAGATTCTTGATAATAACAAATAAATAGAATTTATAACTTTTCTTTATCTCCTCACCTTTAATCATCATCTTCTAGTACTAGATTCTCATCCTCATAAAAAACGACTTTCCCATCTTTTACTTTAAAAGAATAACTGATTGAATCATGATTCTCATCCTTGGTATTGGAATAAAAGAAATTATATTCACCATTCGGAAGATCACTAGCATCTAACTTTTTAGCCGCATCTTTCATATCTTGTTCTTTGACTGATTCATTATCATCAATAAAAATAGTCATATAAACCAACTCTTTATCAATCAAGGTTTGGTATGGAATTTGATAATAACCAGCAAAGTCCTTCTTACCTTCCTTAAGATTTTCGGAGGCAATAGTATCCAATGTTTTCTCCTTTTCATCATGACTGAAGTTAGGTAGAAAACTAAAAAAGTTAATAGGGATACCGAGTTTTTGTTTCTTCAATTGTTTTTCAATTTTCTTCTCAACTTTTTGGACAGATTTCTGCTCCAAAAAAGATTCCTTATAGTGTAAAAATTGAATACTGTCATAAGAATCAGATGACCTATTTTCAGGAATAGCCCTATTATTCTCTTCCAATTTTATTGTTTGCCCATCGTAGGTGTTCTCAGAATAGGTATAAGATACGTAGTAAGTTGGACTTTCTAGTGGAGTCCAATGTAAGTTAGTGATGGTAACTTTGCCATGAAGACCCACTTTATTACAATCTTCGATGATGATTCGCTTAATTTTTATGTAATCACTAGGCATCATCACCTTGCAACCGCTCAAAACCAAAACTGATAGCAGCAAGGGAATCAAGAATAGAATGCGATAGATTTTCTTTTTCATAGCTCTACCTCCTATAATCTAAAGCTAACAAAAGAAAGACAAGCGAGTGGAAAAATCTATTTTCTGAATATATGTATAACGTTACTCAATTAATGTAAACGGTTATATTATCTTATCTTTATTTTAACATTCTTTACATGAAATGTCAGATGAAATTGGATTCGTTCTTTTACTTCTCTTCTTTGCCAACTCAATCATTGTATTAAAAAAATCTAGTAGACAGTCTCTACTAGAATTTTTTGTATTCTTATCAACTCACTTCCCCCACAAGAAAGCAATTAGAGGCTTATCAACCAAGGCTGTTTCATGGAGTTTACTGTGTTGGCCGTTAGGACCTGTGATTTCCTTTTCTTGGTAGGATTTGACATGACCTTTAAGCAGATAGGCTAGGGATTGACTGGATAGATTGGTCACGCGCTCATCACTCTCTTTACCTGTATTACCATAGATGTTGAGGACTTCAACTTGTCCTTGAGGATAGTTGTCTCCAAGAGACAAGAGCTCCTCATATGACTCGGTCATGCTAGTTGGTTTTCCTTCGCCATCTAGAGAGTTATTTTCCGGTTCATTCATGCCGATGATCCCGTTAAAGTGTCCGGCGATATCCACCTGCTTGACTAGTTTAGGCAGACTGGTATCACTGCCATGCTGGAGCATATAGTAGACGATGGCCATATTGCCGTATGAGTGACCAACCATATTCATCTCAGTAATCCCGTAGTTATCTTGGAGAGCTTTGACGACAGCGTAGGCATAGTCGCCCTGGTCCTGAGTGCTAGCACCTCGATTATTGTCAAAATTGACTAGGACAATAGGATTGATGGCACCTTTAGGAATAGAGCCGTCCAGAGTAACTTGCCCATCCTTATCCACCTTGGCATCAATGATAGTTTTAGTCACACCAGCTTTTTTAGCCGCATTAGCCATATGTCTTTCTGCACGACTGCTTGAGCCCCAACCATGGAAAAAAATGGTCGGACGGCTTGATTGAATAAATGTTTTTCTTGCTTCTGCCTTTACGCTCTGCGCTTGGTTTTGGGAAATAAAATACCAACCACCTATACAAACAAGACCAAGCATTGCTAAAACACTGAAAATAAGAGCTTTTTTCTTCATAAATACCTTTCCGATTTGCTTTATAAAAGAGCAAGATGTTCCTAAACTCTTTTACTAGCAATACTAATTTTGAGCTAGTTCATCTTACATATTTTCTTTGATGAAACGATTCATCTCTTTAAATGGAATCACATCCAACTTATCGTAAAGTTCTGCAAATGGGAAGTTTGAACCAAGGAAGAGAACTGTGTCTGCTTCAAAGACCACTTCGTTGGCTGGTTTCCAACCAACACGGTATGCAGAACCTGTCAACCCTTCGTAGTTCCATTCGAAAACTTCAAAGTTTTTACCAGTTGTGATGATTGGCGCTTTAATCATGCGTGACAATTCAGTGATGATATCACCAGCACCAACTCCACCAAAACCAGCATAGATCACTGGGCGTTCCGCATTGTTCAAGATTTCAACAGCTTTGTTGATTTCCACTTTGTTCAAAGCAGGAGCGACGAAGCGACGTTCGTAAGAACCTGATCCGTAGTATGAGTTTTCGTCGATTTCTTGGAAACCGAAGTTTACTGGAATTTCAACGACAGCTGGACCTTTTTTAGAAACAGCAGCACGGCAAGCTTCGTTAATCACTTTTGGCAATTGTTCTGTGTAATCGACACGTTTGTTGTAAACAGCGATACCGTTGTACATTGGGTTTTGGTTGAGCTCTTGGAAATCATCCATGTTAAGCTCGTCTTGAAAATAAATTTATTCTGACTATTCTCATGAAAACGATTAAAGTACTAATTTAACACAAAGATATTCACATGTATAATAATCTGCTCAGAGATGCTCAATCCCTATTACATAACAGATGCTGAATTTGAGAAATTTTCACAAACTATCTTATAATAGGATATTTTATTATAAAATATCTGCTTCTGTTTTCTCTTGTGGCTGTAAGAGAAGACAAAAAAGTGGTACAGAATATTAAATGAATTCTGTACCACTTTTTTTATTGAGTCTAATCAATTTTCGCAACATTGAGAAGCAGCGAGCTAGTCAAAACAGACAAAGAACTAAGGGCCATGGCAAGACCTGCTAGTTCTGGATTGAGGGTCAATCCCAGTCCTACAAAGACTCCAGCAGCAATTGGAATCCCAAGGATATTGTAGATAGAGGCCCAGAAGAGATTGAGTAAGATCCTGCGGAAGGTCTTTTGACTCATGTCAAAGGCGCGCACAACGCCAAGCAAATCATTTTGCGTGAGCACGATGCCACCGGACTCGATCGCAATATCCGTTCCAGATCCCATAGCGATCCCCACATCCGCGATCGAGAGAGCTGGAGCATCATTGATCCCATCTCCAACAAACGCGACCTTGCTAGCTTCTTGCAGTTTTTGGATGGCGCTAGCTTTTTCTTGAGGAAGGACATCAGCAATGACGGTGTCAATTCCCACTTGCTTAGCAATAGCTTGGGCCACCCGTTCATTATCCCCCGTTAACATGACCGTTTTCAAGCCCCGTTCTTTGAGCTTTTTGATCGCTTCTTTTGAGCTGGCCTTCGGAGCATCTTGAATGGCAATCAACCCAATCACTTGCCCATCCACAGACAAACTGATCACTGTTTTGGCCTGCTCTTGCAACTCTACCATCCGTTTTTCAAGCTCCGGATCCATCGCTGTCCCGTCATGAAGTTTGCCATTTCCCAAGGTCACCAACTGCTGGTCGATCTGACCTTGGACCCCTTTTCCTTCAATCGCTTGGAAGTTTTCCACAGGGGATAACACCAAACCTTTTTCTTCTGCTTGGGATAACACCGCTTGGGCTAGTGGATGTTCTGAAAAAGTTTCAAGACTAGCAGCCAGTGTCAAGACACGCGCTTCATCTCCTACAACATCGGTTACAAGTGGTTGGCCAATGGTAATAGTCCCTGTCTTATCAAACACAACGGTTTGAATCTTTTGCACTTCTTGAAGAACTGTTCCATTTTTAATCAGAACCCCCATCTTGGCACTACGGCCGGTTCCAACCATCAGGGCTGTTGGGGTTGCTAAACCAAGGGCACAAGGACAGGCAATAATGAGGACAGAGACTGCATAGAGCATGGCCTCTTGAAGCGACGCGCCCAGAAGCACGGACCAAACCCAGAAAGTCGCAATGGCCAAAATCGTCACCACTGGAACAAAGATACCTGAAATCTTATCCGTCAAATCTTGAATGGGAGCACGACTGGATTGGGCCATTTTGACAAAGTCCACAATTTGAGATAAGAGGGTCTCACTACCGACTTTTTCAGCCTTAAAGAGAATGGTCCCATTGCTGTTGATAGTGGAGCCGATAACTGCATCACCAACTGATTTTTCCACAGGCAAGCTTTCACCTGTCACCATCGACTCATCAATGGTCGTACTTCCTTCTACAATCGTCCCATCAACCGCAATCTTTTCCCCAGGACGGACCCGAATCAAGTCATCAATTTGGATATCTTCTGCCGCCACCTCGACATAGTTCCCATCACGGAGAACTTGAGCCGTTTTTGCCTGCAAATCCAACAACTTTTCCACAGCCTCGGAGGCATTGTTACGCATCCGTTCTTCAAAGATTTGCCCTAAGAGGATAAAGAAGATGATAAAACCCGCAGCTTCAAAGTATACTGGCTGACCAGTAAAAAGGGCAAATACACTATAGACATAGGCTACCAGGGTTCCAAGAGCTACCAAGGTATCCATATTGGAATGGTGCTTCTTAAATGAGGCCCAGGCACTCTTGATAAAAGGAACTCCTGCTACCAACATGATCGGCGTTGTCGCTAGAAAAGTCCCCCAGCGACTGACTGGATGGGATACAAATCCTACCATCATCCCGATCATCAAGATCAATAAGGGAAGAGTAAAGATACTAGTAATCCAAAAGCGACCCAGTAAACCTAAGACACGACGGCGTTTTTCCACAACCGTGTAGGAACCCTTTTGCATCTTCATTCCACATGAAAACTCGAAGTCCCCTGTTTCTGTCGGGGTAAAGGATATCACCTTATCCACACCGACTTCCAAAGGCTCTAAAATCCCCTGATCTTCAAACAAAATTTCCTTGTAACAGCCGGAAGGATTGACCCGATGGAAGGTGATTTCAGCAGGGATCCCTTTTTGAAGTTGAAATTCCTTTGGACTATAGCCTTTTTCTGCTGTAATACGGATCTTTTGCACTCCGTTTTCCACAACTGCTTTTTGTTTTTCTACCATACCTACTCCTTTATTCCACAATCATGTGACCATGCATCATGTTCATTCCACATGAATACCCATATTCGCCCGCTTTTTCTGGCGTAATTTCAATGACATGTTTTTCACCTAAAGGCAAATCTTCATGAACGCCAAAATCTGGAAAGATCACTTGAGCCAGACATGAAGATGGATCCTTGCGATGAAAGATGATCCGGGCTGGAACATTCTTTTTCAGGACAATGGTTTCAGGCGAATAGCCCCCCATGACTTCGACTTCAATTTCTTGATAACCTGATTTCTGACGAGCGTGGCCGCTTACCTTTTCATGCTCTGCAAAGAACCACCAAGCAATAAAAGCAATCCCAAGTAAACAAACAATACTAATCAACAATCCAAACATGAAATTTCCTTCTTTCTATTACATACAATTGCAAGGGACTGTTTCGACAGCCTCTGCTTTCTTTCCTTCAAGGACCAGCTGCAAGTGATTAAGATCTGCTAGCGTAAAGTCACTTTCCTCAATTAAGTTCTCGATCACCTGGACAATTCTTTTTGAGCAAACCTTGTCTTTCACATCCTCAACCACCAAGTCTAAACTCTGGTCCTGCTTCAACAAAGCCGAGTAGACAAAGGCTTTGCCAGATTTTTCTCTGGTCAGACAGCCTTTCTCCACCAAGCGCGCCAAGAGGGTCTTGATGGTCGACTTCGACCAGTCAAAGCGCTCGGACAAGACGGCGATCAAATCCGTGCTGGTCTGCTTGCCTTCCATCTAGATAATCTTCATGATGCGCCATTCCGAATTAGAAATTTGCATGGCTTCTCCTTTCAAAATCTACATTTGTAAACCTTACGATGTTATTTTACCTCTAAGATTTACATTTGTCAACCAAAAGTTTTTAAAAAAAACAAATCTTCCTTTGAAGATTTGTCTGGTTGGACTTTTTTCACTCCCTATTTTTATCTCCCTAAATTGTCAAATTAAGTTAGATTTTTCATGTAACTCAGAAAAACTTGGTATGGTGTTTGATAATTCAAAGACTTCCTAGGAATTCTATTTCTTTTATCAGCTGTAGCTGATAAATAATTTTGAGAAATATTCGTAAAATCCATTTGTTTAGGTAGTCCATTTCGTCTTAATAAGCCATTAGAATGTTCATTGAGACCTCGTTGCCCAGGACACCTGGATCCGCAAAGAAAATATCAATGTCATGTGCATTCGAAATAGATTTCCAATTAGAAAATTCTTTTCCGCAATCAAAAGTGATCGACTTAATTCGTTACTCTATCACAATCATAGCCTTAATAGACTTGCGTTCATCCATATCTTTATAGGCCTGATTAATATCTTCCAAGCTATAGCTCTGGGTGAAGACTCGTCCTGGATTGATATCTCCATCCAATACAGCCTTGAGTAAGAGCTGTTTGTCGTAGGTAGTAACAGAGGCTGGTCCGCCACCAATCGTTGTATTTTGTCCAAAGGTTGATCCAATGGCACGATTTTCATAATGTGGAACACCAACAAATCCCATGCGACCCCCATTGTGAAGGACTCCAAGAGCTTGATCCACCGCTGCTTCAGTACCGACACATTCGAGAGCTGCATCCGCTCCTCCACCAAGGATTTCACGGACTTTGGCAATACCTTCCTCACCACGTTCAGCAACAACTGCAGTCGCACCTGACTCCAAAGCCATTTTTTGACGATCTTCATGACGACTCATAAGGACAATTTGTGAAGCACCACGCATCTTAGCTGCGATGACAGCACATTGACCAACAGCCCCATCTCCGATAACGACCACCTTGTCACCTTTTTGCACATTAGCCACACGCGCCGCATGGTAACCCGTCGGCATGACATCAGCCAGTGTCAAAAGTGACTTGAGCATGCCTTCACTATAATCTGAAGGTTGCCCAGGAACTTTGACAAGGGCCCAGTTGGCAAAGTGGAAACGGATATACTCAGCCTGCACGCCCCCAGACCAGTTGTTACCTGGGTGGTTGTCACAAGAGCCATCAAAACCAGCACGACAGGCATCACACTGTCCACAACCATGTGTGAAAGGGGCAATGACAAAGTCACCTGGTTTTACTGTAGTAACTTCCTCGCCAACTTCTTCGACAATTCCGATAGCCTCATGACCACTATTTCTATGTCCCTCTTCCATTTCCGGATTACGGTAACTCCAAAGGTCAGATCCACAAACGCAAGTACGGACAATACGAATAATGGCATCATCTGGCGCCTCAATTTGCGGACGAACAATTTCTGCTAGACCAACTTGTCCAGCTTTGGTATAAACTGCTGATTTCATTTAAAAACCTCTATTCCTTCGTTTCTGATAGTATACACTTTTTAACAAGAAATCGCTCACATCAAATACTCCCTATTACGGTCATATTTAGTTACTTAATCATATTTTTTTCCATACTTCTTTTCAAGCATTTTCTTAACTAGATATGGCATCTTGACATTCTCTCGACCTTTTTTAGCAATCAATTTTTTGACGAAATCAGGCATCTGAATTTCTTCTTCCTCTTCTAAAATCTGTCCTGTGTTTGAAGGGGCTTCCAACTCATCAAAAGTCTCTAGTTGAGGTTGATAGTAACGATAGTCACCGTCTATATGAGACTGAATGGTTGAAAGAAGGGCTTTAATCAAACGAGAATCGCTATTTGGCATAGGAGGTCTGTGATAAGCCACTCCGAGCTCTTGGCATAGCTCCTTACACTCCACATCATTATCAAAAAGAACCTCAATATGTTCACTAATAAAGGCAATCGGAACAAAAATATAGTGGTTCGGGTGTTCACTCTCATCTCGCAGATATTCTAAGACATCAGGTTTAATCCAAGGAATACCAATATCACTTTCACTCTGCCATGTATTGGTATACTGGTCTTCTTCAAGGCCTAAAATTTCCACAATCAAGCGAGTATTGTCATAAATCTGATCGATATAAGGATCGCCAAAATCAAGTGCCAGAACTGGGACACTATGAGCTGAAAAAATCACCTTATAGCTGGCATCTCTAATTTGATCTAAAATATTTCGAATCTCATCAGCCCAATAGTGGAGAAGTGAAGGTTCTTGGTACCAATCCTTGATAATTTGGAACCTAATCTGCTCACTTTCTAAAAATTTCTCATATCCCATGACAGAATAGTAAGAATAATGAGGCTCTAAAATCAAGCACAAACATTCTTCAATTCCGTCATTCTCCATCTCTTTGATTACATCAGTGATAAAAGGGCGGGAGAATTTATTAGCAAAGTATACTGTTGCTTGTTCTCCAAGAGCAGAAGCAACCAAATCCACTTCTTCTCTAGTTATCCTTTGGAGTGGCGTTCCGCCAATTCGTACGTAATTGTCATATAAAGTCTGAATTTCATGTGGTTCAGGACGAACACCACGCCGGATATTCGTGAAAAACTCCGCTACTCCTTCATAGGTAATCTCTTCTGGTGACCCAAAAGTCATCATCAACACAGCTCTTTTACTCATAATTACTCCTTGTTCCACGTTTGTTCTATTTTAGCATGAAAAGGCATACTTTAGAGAGTTTAGTGTCAAAAAAACTCCTAGAGAAGCCTCTAAGAGTTAAAAAACAAACCTTAATGATGGTGGTGATCATGTCCGCTCTGACTCTCTATGGCATGGATATCCCGTTTATGGCAGGCATGACTATCTTGATCGCTATCCACTTCAATGGTAATATTATGAAAGCCAATGTCCTTTAGATGATGACGGATAGCTGTTTTACTCGCTTCCATGTCTTCTATCTGCTCGAGACAAACATGGACAATGGCATTTTTCTCCAAACCATCCATGGTCCAGAGATTAAGCTGATTCACACTGGACACGTGCTCCAATTGCTCCAAATCACTCTTGATCTTCTTGATATCCACTCCTTCTGGCACAGCATCCAAGAAAATCTTAAGGGTAGACCAAAAACGTGGAAGGGCTTTTGACAAGATAAAGAAGGAAATAGCAAGAGACAAGAGAGGATCTAGGATATACCAGTCAGTAAATCGGAGAACAATGGCCATCAGGATGACAGCCAACCAACCCAAGGTATCTTCCAAAAAGTGCAGGCTGAGAATAGATTCGTTCTTCGTTTGTCCCTTACGAATGACCAGACTTGCTAAGACATTCATACTGATGGCAATGATTCCCAACCAAAGAAGCCCTTCGTCATTGACGGGCTGAGGGTGAAAGAGTTTGACAATATTTTCCAAAATCACCATGCCAGACCCTGTCATCAGAATCGCCGCGGTCACCATGGCACCTAAAAGGCTAAAACGCTTGTAGCCCAAGGTGTAATGGCTGTCTTCTTTCCGATTGGAAATGCTCTCTAGAAAAGCTGAGAGGCCAATGGCTAGAGCATCCCCCAAGTCATGGACCGAATCAGCGAGAACTGCACTAGAACCAAAAATCCCACCCGCAATAAACTCAATAATGGCAAAACTTAGATTTAATAAAAAAGCCAACCAAACCGCACATTTTGTCTTCATTATATTACTTCCTTTGTTATAATAGATTCATGAACATCATGTTCATTATCTATTATCCAATACTATCAACAGAAAGGATAGGGGCAAACTGTTCGCTGTGTACCTTACTGAACAGTTTGTTCATAGTGTCCATATGACTGCACAAGATCGTCGCATTACCAAGACTAGAAAAGCCATCTATCAAGCTTTCTTGCACTTACTTAACCAAAAAGATTATGAGGCCATCACCGTTCAGGAGATTATTGACCTGGCTGATGTGGGGCGTTCAACTTTTTACAGCCATTATGAGAGCAAGGAGTTACTACTGGATGAGCTCTGTCAAAAACTCTTTCACCACCTCTTTGAGCGAGATGATCAGCTCTCTCCCCAAGACTACCTAGCCCATATCTTTCAGCATTTCAAGAAAAATCAAGACCATGTAACCAGTCTTTTGCTTTCAAAAAACGATTATTTTATCCGGCAGCTGCGAAAAGAACTGGAACATGACGTCTATCCAATGGTGGCCGACGAACTGATTCAATCACACCCCAACATTCCTCACTCCTATCTCAAGCACCTGGTTGTTAGCCACTTTATCGAAACCCTCAGCTGGTGGCTAAAAAAAGGTAAGTCCTATAGCGAGCAGGAAGTTGTCCAGTTTTATTTGGAGATACTGAAAGTTGGTTCAAACTAGAAAGAAGTTTTTTAATGACCCTCACTCAATTTTATTTTCTCTTTCCAGCCTTATTCATGCTTCACGAACTTGAGGAAATCATATGGATGCCATCCTTTGTCAAAAAACTATCAGCACAGTTTCCAGATATTCGATTCCTTTCTTATTACACTCCTTTTACTTTCAATGCCATTGTCTTGGAGCAGTTTCTGATCCTGCTTCTATCACTTTTTCTTAGCTACCAGTTTAGCAACTATACTATTTACGCAACCATTGTAATTGCTTATATCTACCATATTTTCGGACATCTGATTCAGACAATTGTCCTTCGAAAATATGTTCCTGGCTTGTTAACGGGCAGTTTAACGAGCTTGTTCTCCATCGCATTTCTAAAAATTGAAATTTCAGTCAAACTCTATGGTTACTCTTTTTTGACTTTACTGGTTATCATTTTAAATCTTGTAGTATCATTTATGATTCTTAATAAAATCAGTCATAAAAATAGCACTCAGACAATCATATCTTAGAAAGGAAACATCTATGTCACTTTATCTAATCTTTAGCATCATCACAGTCTTCTTATCCCTTGCTTTTGCTCTTCTTCATTTAATGGCCAGTCTTTCAGAATTAAGAAAGCACAAGAATACTCTAGGAAATCGGCTTCTCCTTATCGGAAGCAACCTTGCGACCTTCTCTCTCATCCTCTACTTCTTTTTCTCGATTGTCGCACTATCTCTTTGGCTGATCGGAGTTTGCTTGATTTGCTACGGAGCCTATTGGAATGGCAAGCACAAAGAAAACTTCAATCCAGCCCACCATATCATTCGGATTGGCATCGCTCTGGTGCTTACGATTTTATTGGCTCTCATCTAAAAAAACTCAAGTTTTATCAATGAAAACTTGAGTTTTTTTGTAGTTACGAAATCAATAAGGAATTAAAAATCTTGCTTTTCTTTAAACATTTTGACCTTTTCTTGGCAGTAATCCATTAATTTCCGTGCTTTTTCGAAATGATATCCTTTTTCAGATACAGACTTGACTTTCTTTTCATCAAAGTAGTAGCCAGCCAAGCCCCTGACTTCCTCTGATAAGGTGAGATAATAGCCTGTTTCGATTCCCTGATCTAGATCTTTCGAAAGAGACTTCATCAAGCGTCCAAAGAGAGACTTTTTCGTCTTTTCATCACTAGAATTATTCCCTAAGTTGGTTGAAATCAAGCCGGGATGATAGGCATTGATGGTGATGTTTGAACCTCTTAAAAAGAAATCTCTTGCTAGATAGCGTGTCATCCAAATGGTATAGAGTTTAGAATTATTATAGGCCAATCCTGGATGATAGTTGTTCTCAAATCCAAAGTTCAAATCCTTGACCTTGGCAAAATGATGCATATAGGAAGAGGTATTAATGACACGGCCGTCAGCCGCTTTTTCTAACAAGGGACTTAACTCAGTTGTTAACAGATAGGGAACAAGAACGGATAACATAAAAGTCAACTCGACATTTTCAGCACTCGCTTTTCGTTCTTTTCCTGCATACAATCCTGCATTGTTAAATAAGACATCGATACTTTGAAAGTCTCGCTTGATTTCCTCTACAAATCGATAAACATCATCTAATTTTGAAAAATCTGCCAAGAAGCTAAAAACTCTACCTCTCAAGGAAACGGCCCGAACCTCTTGAAGCGCCAATTCCAGTTTTTGAGGATTTCGACCATGGAGGATGACCTGATGCCCTTCACTGGCCAGTTTCTTTGCCAAATGCTTACCAATACCGTCAGTAGCGCCTGTTATTAGAATGGTTTTGACCATATTAGTCCTCCAAGAAAGCAATGAGTTCTTTTGAAAACTCTTCTGCATATTGGAAGATCGAACCGTGACCAGCATTTGGATAGATGATGAGCTTACTATCTTTTATTTTCTCATGCATATCATAAGAATTTTCTGTTGGAACCTGCATATCCTTGTCCCCATTGACGATTAAGGTTGGTTGGGTGATAAATGTTAGGTCGTCTTGAGAATCTTTCCCCCAACGTTTAATAGCTTTGAGTTGTGTCAAGAAACCAGGCACACTCATGTCTTTGTCCGCAAATTCCTTGGTTCGCATTCCCATTCGTCCGAGAACTTTCAAAGCTTCGATTTTTCCTTGTTCATCATGGTTATAGAAGATATAGCGTTTAGGATCGATGCGCTCGAGTCCAGCTTTAAACATATAGTTAAATGTTTTCCCTGTAACCTTATCGACCTCTTTTCCACCTCGAGGTCCTGTTCCTGCTAAAATGAGACGGTTGACCAAATCAGGCTTGATTCGGATGTTTTCTTGGGCAATCATGCCTCCCATAGAAAGACCAAGGAGATTGATCTTATCGTAACCAAGGGCTTTTACAAAGTCAATTGTCTGCTCAGCCATTCCAGGAATGGTTGGCGCCACTTTGCCTTGACTGGCTCCCACACCAGGAAGGTCGACCACAATCACATGGTGTTTTTCAGCAATCAAGTCCAAGAGTTTTGGATCCCAGTTGTCGAGGGTTGCTGCCAGATGGACCAGCATCAGAAGAGGTAGTTTTGATTTGCCTTTGCTGAGTTCGCGATAGGCGATTTTGTTTCCTTGGACAGTGATGTATTGATTTTTAGTTGTAAGATATGACATTGTCTTTTCCTTTTTATTTCTTAAAGTTGAGGACTGTTTTTCCACGTGAGCGACCATTAGCGACCTTGTCTAAGGCGCTATTCACTTCTTCAAATGGATAGACTGTATCGATAGATGGTTTGATTTCTAATTTGCTAAAGAGGTCAGCTACCTCTTGTAATTGAGTGCCATTGCTTTCTACAAAGATAAAATGGTAGTGAACGCCGTATTTGTCAGCCATCTTATCAAATTTGCGACCGGCTAAGCCAAGTAGGATCTGTTTCCATTTTGGCAGGTGCATCCGTTTGGCAAAGTCACCATTTGGCATAGCACGGAGGGACACAAGCTGACCACCTTTTTTCATGATAGACATTTGTTTTTCAGTCTCAGCGCCACCAAGGGTATCGAGGACATAATCAACCTGGCTAACCGTTTTTGTATAATCCTCTGTTTTGTAATCGATAAAACGATCTGCTCCTAGTTTCAATACTCGCTCAGCACTATCTCCAGCCCCATTGGTGATGACTGTCAAACCTTTGGCCTTAGCAATCGGAATGGCCATACCGCCGACACCGCCTGTACCACCAGAGATAAAGATGGTTTTGCCAGCTTGAGCGCCCATGAGTTCTAGGGCTTGCATAACGGTTAAGGCAGTCAAAGGCACAGCAGCGGCTTCCTCGTCAGACAGATAGTCTGGAACCTTGGCTAAGGCTTGACTATCGACAGCTACGTATTCTGCAAAGGCACCGATGTGGTCGAGTGGGAGACGTCCAAAAACTCGGTCTCCGACTTTGAGATTTTTGACTTGTTTACCGGTCTCTTCAATGATACCGACTACTTCATTTCCCGCAGTTTGTGGGAGTTTATAAGGGACGATCATCTTGACTTCTCCTCGGGAAATCATGTTATCCAGAGGATTAACACCAGCTGCGGTGACTTTGACCAAAACTTCTTTGTCTGTGATACTTAGTGTAGCGATTTCTGTGATGTTAAGAGTGATATTCTTTTTGTTATAAGTAGTATGTTGTGCGGCTTTCATTGTCTTCTCTTTTCTATTTTTTGTTGTATCTGACAAAGATACAAGTTTAGTCTTTTTAAAACTGATCTGCATGCAAATCAGTTTCGTTTTTGTTTGGCTTGTTGATATAGATTATCAATGACATTTTCTAAGGTTTGCTGGGCTAGTTCCTTCTCAAGTTGAGCTTCAGCACTAGCAAATAGTGGCGAAACTGCTCCTTGGATATGTTTTCCAACGGGACAATCAGGATTGCTATTTTGGTGAACAGGAAATAAGCTGATGTGGCTGACTTCTTGTGTGGCAAAATAAATGTTAAGTAAGGTGATGTCCTTTGGCGATTTACTAAGTTGGTAGCCCGTTTTTCCTTGATGAGACTGGATTAGTCCAGCATTTTTCAATAAGGCGATTACCTTTCGAATGTAACTCGCATTGGTGCCAACGCTAGTTGCTAGTGCTTGAGAACTTAAAGTATCCTTGCTCTCACTAATCATGGTTAGGATATGTAAGGCTACTGAAAATTTTGTATCCATATTGACTCCTTTTTGACTTGTATCTAACACAGGAACAAGTATACCATAAATAAAAAGAAAAGCAAGACTTGTGCTTCACTGTTAAAAAACAAAAAGAGGACCCTATGGAATCCTCTTATTAATTGACAAACATAAGTACTAAGCTTTCTTAGCTGCCTTGCTCCATTGGTACCAACCAACTAGACTATTGATAAGATAAATAAAGTATTTCCCTTGGATTTGAAGGCTTTCTCCCCACCACAAATAGATAGAGAAAACATTAGTAGCAGCCCAAAAAATCCATTGTTCGCGGTAAACAGCTGTCATCAAGAGCTGACCAACACCGTTTGTCGCATCAGTAATAGAATCACGATAAGGACGATTAGCTCCAATTGACTGGTAAATAAGACCAAAAGCTAGCCACCAAAGTACACTAATTGAGAGGTACTTGGTCCATCCCACGGTATCCAACTTACGGGCAACAAATTCTTGTTTTTCTTTTTTGAACTGGGCTTGATAGATCAAAAAGTGTTAAAAATAAGACAGTAACCTCAGAATAGATACTGTCTTATCTCTTTTTGTTACTTAA
>OGEO01001311.1_pt1 | contig 16011 bp, 15 predicted proteins | sample 1570661 | NCBI WGS metagenome assembly OGEO01 (sample SAMEA2582142, study PRJEB24529) | metagenome | biome: Human gut stool | place: China | collected 2011
GCACCTTCGCTTCCGAGTTCCTGACCGAGATGAGCCCCAACGGCGGCCGCAAGGTCCACTTCCTCGCTCAGCGCCGCATGGAGGCCGAGCACCCCATCGAGAAGGTGGGCGCAGAGCTGCGCAGCATGATGAGCTGGCTGAAGAAGTAATGAACTCCCCCAGTCGCCTGCGGCGACAGCCCCCTCAAAGAGGGAGCCTTTTGTCTGACCGCAGCGTGAAGCCTCCCTCCGTGAGGGAGGTGGCATCGCGCAAGCGATGACGGAAGGAGTTCAGCCAAAAGCTGCTTTTAAAACTAAGAAAGGCTCCCTCCTTTGGGAGGGGGTCTTTTGTTATAAGGAAAAGAGGAACAAACCATGAGAAGTGACAATGTGACCAAAGGCTCGGAGCGCGCGCCCAACCGAAGCCTGTTTTACGCTCTGGGCTACACCCCGGAAGAGCTGGACCGCCCCCTCATCGGTGTGGTGAGCGCCTACAGTGAGATCGTCCCCGGCCACATGAATCTGGATAAGATCGCCGACGCCGTCAAGGCAGGCGTCCAGATGGCAGGCGGCACCCCCATCCTCATCCCGGCCATCGGCGTCTGCGACGGCATCGCCATGGGCCATGTGGGCATGAAGTACAGCCTCGCCTCCCGCGAGCTCATCTGCGACAGCGTGGAGACCATGCTGATGGCTCATCAGCTGGACGGTCTGGTGCTGGTGCCGAACTGCGATAAGATCGTTCCCGGCATGGTCATGGCCGCTGTCCGCATGGATGTGCCTGCCGTGGTCTGCTCCGGCGGCCCCATGCTGGCCGGCACCTACGGCGGCGAGGAAGTCAGCCTTTCCAAGATGTTCGAGGCCGTGGGCGCCTATAAGGCCGGTATGATCACCGACGAGCAGCTGGAAGACTGCACCTGCAACTGCTGCCCCAGCTGCGGCAGCTGCTCCGGCATGTACACCGCCAACAGCATGAACTGCCTGTGCGAGGCCATCGGCATCGCACTGCCCGGCAACGGCACCATTCCTGCCGTCTACTCCAAGCGTCTGCAGCTGGCAAAGCACGCCGGTATGGCCGTCATGGATATGGTGAAGAAGGGCATCACCGCCCGCCAGATCATCAACGAGCGCTCCATCCGCAACGCCCTGACCTGCGATATGGCGCTGGGCTGCTCCACCAATACCGTCCTCCACCTGCTGGCCATCGCCTACGAGGCGGGGGTGCCCATCGATCTGAAGCTTTTCAATGAGATCAGCGCCAGGACCCCGAACCTCTGCCATCTGGCTCCCGCAGGCCCCACCCACATGCCCGACCTCTACGCCGCCGGCGGCATCCCCGCCGTGCAGGCAGAGCTGGCCAAGAAGGGCCTGCTGGACCTGGATGTTCCCACCGTCACCGGCAAGACCCTCGGCGAGAACATCAAGGGTGCTCACATCCTGAACGACAAGGCCATCCGTCCCATCGAGGATCCCTATTCTCAGACCGGCGGCCTGCAGATCTTGTGGGGCAACATCGCCCCCGATGGCTGCGTCGTCAAGCGCAGCGCCGTGGCCCCCGAGATGCAGGAGCACTCCGGCCCGGCCCGCGTCTTCAACAGCGAGGAAACGGCCATCGCCGCCATCTATGCGGGCAAAATCGTCCCGGGCGACGTGGTGGTCATCCGCTACGAAGGCCCCAAGGGAGGCCCCGGTATGCGTGAGATGCTCAACCCCACCTCCGCTCTGGCCGGCATGAAGCTGGACAAGACCGTGGCCCTCATCACCGATGGCCGCTTCTCCGGTGCTTCCCGCGGCGCTGCCATTGGCCATGTCAGCCCGGAGGCCGCTTCCGGCGGCCCCATCGGCCTTGTTGAGGAAGGGGACACCATCCACATCGACATCCCCAACGCCAGCATCACGCTGGAAGTGCCCGATGAGGTGCTGGCCCAGCGCAAGGCAAAGTATGTCGCTCCCGAGCCCAACATCAAGACCGGCTGGCTGAGCCGCTACGCCCGCATGGTCACCAGCGCAAACCTCGGCGCAGTGCTGAAGTAAGGCGCATTTTCTGCAACACCAAAGCATCCCCTGCAGGGCCTGGCCGGGCAATGGCCGGAAAGGCTGCAGGGGATGCTTTTTTTGTTTTGGCCGGGGCGCAAAAAAGCCCCGGGCCGCAGGGCTCCGGGGCAGGGGGAATCAAGCCTCCAAAATAACCACAGCGAGGAGGAAAGTCTTCTCCCCGATGGTTTTGTGGGCGGCGGCGATCCTCAGGTGAGTGGCGTTTTTGGGTGCCGTATCGTAATCTCCAGAAACAACGACCCCTCCTCCCGACTGCGTAAGCAACTGAAACATCTCCACCGATACAAAGCCAGCGCAGTCTGTGACATCTGTTGCATAGAAGACGGTGCAGGAAGTGTCCTTGTTGTAGTTGCTCAGGCGCTGCTGCAGAGCCTGCGTGACGGTAGTGGTGCCGCTGATCACTGCACCTCCATCAAGCTCATCATCGTCAGTCGTACTCATCCAGTTCGTGTCAAACAGGGGGACAATATCACGGCGGAGCTCGGGAATCTGATAGCTTACCGAGATCTCATTTTTGTTTCCCTCCTGAGAGCAGGCATACTTTAGCCAATCGACCACACTTTCGGCGACTGCACGATCCGGAGACGTTGCCTTGCCACATCCGGTGAGCAGAGCCAGAGCCATGACGCCTGCAAGGATGAGGGCGAGAATTTTTTTGGCGGATTTCATACAAAAGACCTCCTAATCCGGTGTTGAACAAAATATTTCCCCCGTCCGTATGCGGAGGTTCAAGTCATTATACCCCCCCCCCCCACTATTATTTCAAGGGCTTTTTACAAAATCATCGTTTTGCCAAAATTGGCTGGATAAAACTGGGGGATTTGACGGGGTTATACGCCGGAGGTCGGGAAAAGCACAACAAAAAGCCCCCTCCCGGAGAACACCGGGAGGGGGCACAGGATGAAACAGAGGGCTCACTCCGCCAGCCCTTTTATATAGATTTACGAAGCAAGCTGAAACTCAAATGTATACCCATCCTCGCCGTAGTGCTCATTGCCTACCCAGAGAACAGACTTATCAGTCAGATCGTAGACCACGCTGTGGATGGTGTTGCTGTTGGAGTCGTCGTTGTTCCAGGTGCGGCGGCCCACCGAAGCCAGCAAGTCCATGGCGGCGTTCTTGTCAGCCACGACGCCGTTGGTCTGGCGCAGGGCAGCAGCAAGGTGCTCGTAGCGGTCGAGGCCCTTCATCTCGACGGTAGTGCCGTCGTAGTAGCCGGGGGTCTTGATGAAGTTGGTCACCACCTGCCAGTCGGAGGAATCGGAGAGGGCGTCGGTGTCGTTCCAGAGGACATTCAGCTGACGCTGAGAGCCGTCGGCGTCGTGGTCGGCATCAGCTCCCACCCACTCGAGGATGGCGCTGCGGCCGGTGGAGTCGGCCACCATGTAGTGGAAGCAGCTGCTTGCCGAGTCGTGAAGGTCGTACTGCTCAGCCAGCGCCACGGCGTCCTCCACCGAGTCGGCGTAGTCGAGGATGAGCCGGAGCAGGGTGGTGGAGGTGAGGTCGGGCTTGTCGGTCTGGGTGTCGGTGGGGGTGCCTTTGCCCTCGCCCTGATAGGACATGAAGATGCCGCAGGCCACACCGGCGTCGTTGACGCCGTCCAGCGGCACATAGGGGGCCGCGAGGGTCAGGATCTTCTGGCCGAGGCTCTCTACGTCCTTGTCCTTGTCGAGGCCGAGGAAGCTCAGGTCGATGGTGGAGTAGGAGGCGTGACGACCCTTACCGGGGTTCGTGTAGACGATGGCGGTGTTGGTGGCCGAGAAGTCATAGTTGCGGCCAAAGACCCGGTCGCCGCTCTGGGTGTCTGCGGTAAAGGCCGAGCAGGCGATGGTGCTGGTCTTGATGTTCATGGGGATGATGCCCTTGGTGATGCTCTGGGTGATGAAAGAGATGAGCTCAGAGTCAGTGGATGCGCCGCCCTGGGCCAGGAAATCGTCGAAGTAGTAGCCGCCCGAGACGTTGAGCTGGTAGACAGCACCGTCGCGGTGGGCTTCGTCGCGGTCAGAGAGCTTTTTGAGGGACGAGAGGGTGGCCAGTTCGTTGTGCCAGAGGGCGAACACGGCGACAGCCAGCGCGATGACCAGCGCCGCCAGCACGCAGGCGAGGCGCTTGAGGACTTTGGAGAGAGATTGATGCTTCATGGGACCTCCTGAAAAAGTCAAAAGAATATAGATAAAATACTTGAATATTCTATCACGACTTCTGTCGTGTTACAAGACTTTTGGAGATTTGGCCGGAAAATAAAAACAGGCGCTGAAGGACAGCGCCTGTTCTGAGAGAGACTTAACCAAACAGTTTTTTCGTATTGTGCATATACACCGACAGCACCAGCCCCACGCAGATATACAGCATGAGCACCGAGCTGCCGCCCGCCGAGTAGAAGGGCAGGGTGACGCCGATGACCGGCAGGAGGCGGAGGTTCATGCCGACATTGACGAATATCTGGGCCATGAACGCGCCGCCGATGCCGGCGCAGATGAAGGAGCCCAGCATATCCTCGCTGCACGCTCCGGTGGCGAAGGTCTTGATAATGATGGCCAGCAGCACGCCCAGCACCACGCAGCAGCCCACGAAGCCTGCCGCGTTGCCGATCCAGCTGAAGATGAAGTCATTGTGGGCGTTGGGGACGCTGTAGTAGCGGCCGCCGAAGAAGCCGTTGCCGAAGATGCCGCCCGAGCCGATGGCGATCTCGCCCCGCTGCTGCTGGTAGACAATGTTTTTCCAGATCGTCTCGCTGGGCGCCCAGCCCGTCTCGTTGTTGGGGTCGATGACCGCAAGGATGCGGTACCACTGGTAGCCCTTGCCGATCTTGTCGCTGAAGAAGGCGAAGACCACTGCTGCCGCCGCTGCGAGGGCAGCGAAGGCCCCGATGATATACTTCCAGCTCAGCCCGGCGGCAAAGAGCATACAGCAGCCGATGATGCCGTAGATGATGGCCGTGCCGTCGTCACCCTGGATGTGGATGATGCCGATCGGCACGAAGAGATGGAGCAGCAGCTTGCCCAGCTCTTTCGGCTCGTTGAGGCGGCTGCGGACATTGTTCAGATGCATGGCGAAGGTGAGGATGAAGCTTATCTTTGCCAGCTCGGTAGGCTGGAAGGTGAAGCCGCCCAGTTTGTACCAGGAATAGTTGTCGGTGTCGCCCGCGTTGTAGCCGATGGTCAGCGGGCCGAGGGTCACGTTGCGGATGACCAGCGTGGGCAGCACGAGGCCCCATGTGAGCACCACATGGACGGGCCAGACGTTGACGAGGCTGCGGTAGTCGATGTTGGACAGAAGGATGGCCACCAGGATGCCGATGGCCGCTGCACCCGCCTGCACCACGGCCCGGCGGTAGTCGCCGATGCCGGTGATCTGGCCGGTGAGCTCATCCACGGCAAAGCCGCTGCCCTGTTTCGCCGCCCACGACGACAGCGCCAGCACCGCCATCGCGCTGCTGAACAGGCAGAGCAGCAGGTACATCTTGTCTGTCCGTTTCCAATATCGCTGAATGCTTTCCAAAAAAGCACCACCTTTCTGTATCCTTGGGAAGCCGTTTTCTGAGCATTGCACTCCGCTTACGAAAACAGCTCCCTCGAAACCCTGCCTCACAGCCGGGCATGATCCCCCAATATACCTTATTATACAGCAGGGGAGAGAGGCGCGCAAGATGGCCGGTTGTGACAGCTTTGCAAAATCGGCGCAGAACGCTTGACAAAGGCCGATATGCCCTCTAAAATGAAACGTACCGGGGCGGTAAATGGCCGGTCCCCGGCGTTCTTGGAGGAACAGTTTTTACATGAAGGAACAACGCCATCGAATTTTGTGCGCGGTCTGCGCACTGGCACTGGTGCTGACGGCTGTGCTGGCTCCCGCCGCATGGGCGGCAGACGGAGCGGGCGAGGTGCAGGATACGGCAAAGTCCGCCCTCACCACCGACGATGCCGCCGAGATGCAGCAGGCAGACGCCGCTGTGACGGCCCTGACCGGCAGCGACGAATACGGGCAGATGTCCCGGGAAGAACGGCTCACCTCGGCCCTTGCGGAGCTGGATGAGCTGGCCCGGAAGGGGCTGGTGCGCCGGGACTCCATCCGCACCGACGAGGAGAACGGGATCGTCAGCTTTACCTACCGCTGCGGCGTGCTGGGCGGCATCCTGCTCACTCTGCCCGACGAGCTGGACGAGATGACCTTTGACGCCGGAGACAACGGCCTGCGCGCCCCGAGGGACATTGCTCAACGCACTTCCCGCACCGCCGAGATGCCCCTGACCGACGATGTCCGGCAGGCTGCGGAGGCCCGGCAGTACCGGGAGAACGCTCTGCCTGAGACGATCGGCCGTGCCGCTATTTATTATGCCTTCGATAATACGGTGAACAGCTCCCGCTTTCCGTATTATTCCTATATGCAGGGCTTCTGGGAAGGCATGGGCCTGCGCACGACGATGAACACCCGGGTGACCCTGTCGGACCTGCGCCGGATGAACAAATACGATCTGTGCATCCTGAGCGCCCACGGTGCCTACTATACTTACAGCTACGGTACGTTCCGGAAGCACACCCGGACCGAGCCCATCATCCTGTTGACAGAAGCGTCCACGCTGTACAAAGACATCATCTACGGCTTTGACCTGCTGGCTCACCGCATCATCAAGCTCAACGGCCTTTACTGCGTCACAGCGGATTTCTTCCGCAATGCGTACCGCTCGGGCCAGCTCAGCAATACCATCATCTACTCCGAGACCTGTGAGTTCCTGGGCGTCACGAACAGCGTGGATGAGTCGATGGCCGAAGCGCTGCTGGCGGGCGGCGCACGGACTGTGCTGGGCTATGTGAACAACGTCTACACGGTCTACTCCCGCAGTATGCTCTGGGATACTGTCAACCATCTTGCAATGGGACAGACCATCGGCAGGGCGCTGGCCCACGCGAAGGATACCTACGGCGAGAACGACATCATCTGGTATACGGAGCAGGGCGGACGCCGCCCCCACGCCGCCGCAGCGTATCTGGTGCTCTACGGTGACGAGAACGCCCGGCTGAATGTGCCGGAAAACTTCTCGCTCGAGGAACGCGCGGAGGCTGCGGAAGATATGCTGGCCGATGTGCTCGAAAGCGCGGCCTGAGCGTTGCACTTTTGACAGAAATAGTTTATACTAAGGGACGGCAGAACAGGACGGCAGGACTCTGCCGTCCCTTTTTTATAGAAACGCATATGAGGTAGGATACCCATGTCTGAATTTATCACCCACTCCCGCGAGGAGACGGTGGCGCTGGGGGCGCAGGTGGCGCGGCATCTTGCGCCCGGGGCGCTCATCGCCTTTACCGGCGGGCTTGGCGCGGGCAAGACGGCCTTCTGCGAGGGCATTGCCAGAGGTCTCGGCTGCACCGACCCGGTCAGCAGCCCGACGTTCGCCATCGTGAACTATTACCGCGGGCCGCGGCCTTTCGCGCACTTTGATTTGTACCGCATCTCCACGGAGAACGATTTGTGCGCGGCAGGGTTCTACGACTATCTGGATGAGGGCGCTGTGGTGGCGGCAGAGTGGAGCGAGAACTTTGCCGACCTGCTGGCGCTGGAAGACCCCATCCACATCAACATCGAGCGGGTGGACGACACCACCCGCCGCATCACCATCGAGGGGGTGGAAGTATGAACATCTTAGCCGTGGATACGGCGGGCAAGACCGTGGGCGTGGCCCTGCTGCAGGACGACCGCCTGCTCTACGAGTGCTATCTCGACGCGGGCATGACCCACAGCGAGACCCTGATGCCCCTCATCGACAACTGTCTCAAACTCTGCGGCATGGGCTGCAAGGACATCGACCTCTACGGCGTCAATGCCGGCCCCGGCAGCTTTACCGGCCTGCGCATCGGGCTGGCGGCGGTGAAGGGTCTGGCCTTCCCCCGGGAGACGCTCTGCGCCCCGGTGTCCACGCTGGAAGCGCTGGCGGCGGCCCACACCGGCTGCGGCACCGTGCTCTGCGCGCTGGATGCCCGCCGTGCGCAGGTGTACAGCGCGGCTTTCGACCTTGAGACCCACGAGCGTCTGATGGACGACGATGCCCGCGCCGTGGCCGACCTGGCCGAGTTTGTAGAAAATTGCAAAAAGCCTCTGTTTTTTGTTGGTGATGGCGCAGCTCTGTGCTATAATAAATATGGCAATGTCCCGGGCGTGCTCTGTGTACCGCCGGCTCTCCGCAATGGCCGTGCCGCTGCGGTGGCCTATGTGGCAGAGCAGATGGCTCAGCGGGGCGAAGCCGTCCTGCCCGAGGCTCTGCTGCCGGATTATCACCGGCTGAGCCAGGCCGAGCGGGAGCGGGCCGAGCGTCTGGCCGCAGAAGCTGCCCGTACCGAAATACCGGAAGATACTGCAAAGGGAAAGGATCAACACCAATGACGAAACCCATCGCACTTGCCGCCGACCATGGCGGATTTGAACTGAAAGAGGCCGTCAAGGCCCATCTGGACGAGCTGGGGTTGGAGTACATCGACTTCGGCACCCACAGCACCGCCAGCGTGGACTACCCTGACATGGCTCTGCCTGCCTGCGATGCCGTGGTGAGCGGCCAGTGCAGCAAGGCGCTGCTGTTCTGCGGCACCGGTGTGGGCATCAGCATGGCCGCAAACAAGGTCAAGGGCATCCGTGCCTGCTGCTGCTCTGACAGCTTCAGCTGCGAGTATACCCGCCGCCACAACGACGCCAACGCTCTGTGCATGGGCGGCCGTGTCGTCGGCCCCGGCCTCGCCTGCCAGCTGGTGGACATCTTCCTCAACACCGAGTTCGAGGGCGGCCGCCACGAGAAGCGCATCGCAAAGCTGATGGCGATCGAGAATCGGTAAACCTTAGTATTCCAATATCTATTCACAATATAAGGAGAGTGTATTATGACCCCTATGATCGTTGAGCATCCGCTGCTGCAGCACAAACTGAGCATTCTGCGCAACAAGCAGACCGGCACCAAGGAGTTCCGTGACCTCGTGGGTGAGATCGCCACTCTGCTGTGCTATGAGGCTACCCGTGACCTGCCTCTGGAAGAGGTGGAGATCGAGACTCCCATCACCATGGCAAAGACCAAGGTGCTGGCAGGCCGCAAGCTGGCTCTGGTGCCGATCCTCCGCGCCGGCATGGGTATGCTGGATGGTATGCTGACCCTGCTGCCCGCCGCTAAGGTCGGCTTCATCGGCCTGTACCGCGACGAGACCACCCTGCAGCCCGTGGAGTACTTCTGCAAGCTGCCGCAGGACATCGCCGAGCGCGACGTTCTGGTGCTTGACCCGATGCTGGCTACCGGCGGCAGCGCCATCGACGCCATCACCCAGATCAAGAAGCACGGCGCAAAGCGCATCAAGTTCATCGGCCTCATCGCTGCTCCGGAAGGCATCAAGGCCCTGCACGAGGCACATCCCGATGTGGACATCTACCTCGGCGCACAGGACGACCACCTGAACGAGAACGGCTACATCGTCCCCGGCCTGGGTGACGCAGGCGACCGTATCTACGGCACCAAGTAAATCTCTGTATAACGGAAAAGTGCTCTGCCGGCCGGCAGAGCACTTTTTGCGTCTTGAAGCTTATTTTCTGCGTTTCAGGATCTCATCCAGAATGGCATCCGCCACATCATCCTTGCTCATCAGGGGCAGCTCGCGGGCGCCGTCCGGCGTGATGAAGGTGACAACATTGGTATCCACGCCAAACCCGGCACCGGCGACCTTCAGATTGTTGGCCACCACCATGTCGAGGTTCTTTTTCTCGAGCTTGGCCGAGGAGTTGGCCAGCATATCCCGCGTTTCCATCGAGAAGCCGCAGAGGAACTGCCCCTTCTTTTTGGGGCCGATGGTGCCGAGGATGTCGGGCGTCCGCTCCACGGCGATGGAGAGGTCGCCGTCCTTCTTCTTGATCTTGTCGTCGGCCACGACGGCGGGGCGGTAATCGGCCACGGCAGCGGCCATGACCAGAACGTCCATCTCGTCGAAGCGGCTGGTCACGGCCTCGTACATCTGCTGGGCTGTCGTGATGGGGACATCCTCGGTGAACCGCACCGGCTGCAGGGCCGTCGGGCCGTGGATGAGGGTGACGTCTGCGCCCCGCATCGCGGCGGCACGGGCCACGGCATAGCCCATCTTGCCGGTGGAGTGGTTGGTTAGGTAGCGCACAGGGTCCAGCGGCTCCTGAGTGGGGCCGGCCGTGACGGCAATGCGCAGACCGGCGAGGTCCTTCGGCTTTGCGATGGCGCGGAAGATGTAGTCCAGCAGGACATCCTCTTTCGGCAGGCGTCCGCTGCCCACGTCCTTGCAGGCCAGCACGCCGCTCTCGGAGGGGATGACCGTGAAGCCGTACTTTTCCAGTGTGGCGATGTTGTCCTGGGTGATGGGGTTCTCCAGCATCCCGGTGTTCATGGCAGGGGAGACGAGCTTGGGACACTTGGCCGCGAGAACGACGGTGGTAAGCATATCGTCGGCGATGCCGTGAGCCATCTTGGCAATGATGTTGGCGGTGGCCGGGGCCACGAGGATGACGTCGGCCTTCTTTGCCAGCGAGATATGGGTGACTTCGAACTTGAAATCCCGGTCGAAGGTGTCCACCATGCACTTGTGGCCTGTCAGGGTCTCGAACGTGACAGGGGTGATGAACTGGGTGGCGTTTCTGGTCATGATGACCTCCACGTCGGCCCCCAGCTTGCGCAGTGCGCTGGCCACATTGGCCATTTTATAGGCGGCAATGCCGCCGCTGACGCCCAGAAGGACGCATTTTCCCTTCAGATCCATCCAAAATACCTCCTATAAATAGGGATAATATAACTACAGTATAATGCAAAACGGCCCAGAGCACAACAAAATCTTTGATGGGGGTTGTATTTTGGCCCAAAATGCGGTAAAATACAGCTTGACTTATACAAAAAAGCTCTCTGTCAGCGCTGGCGCACACAAGCCTCTCCCTTTGGGAGAGGTGTCACCGAAGGTGACGGAGAGGGCAAGGACGCTGACAGGAAACCGCAGACACGGCGACAGCATCGCTCTGACAAAAAGTCTGCTTATCGTTGTGTATGAGTTCTGTCGTACTGGCCTTGCCCTCTCAGGCGCTTCGCGCCAGCTCCCCCAGAGGGGGAGCCTTTTGCGGAGAGGTTCGACCCTGCGAGGAACTGAATTATGATTTTAGCCATTGACATAGGCAACACCACCGTCGCCCTCGGGGGCATCCGGGACGGACGTGTATGCTTTGTGGCCCACATGGACACGGTGCGCACCCGCACAGCGGCGGAGTACCGTGCCGAGATGGAAAAGGTGTTCTCTCATCGGAGACAGCCGGAAAAGCCCATCCGCTTCGAGGGCGCTGTCCTCACCAGCGTCGTCCCCCAGATCACGGGGGCGCTGGCCGAGTGCGCCCGCCACTACACCGGCAAAAAGCCGGTCATCGTTTCGCCCGACATCCGCACCGGCCTCACGATGGGGGTGCCTGACCCTCACGCCGTCGGCAAGGACCGCCTTGTGGATGCGGCCTACGCGGCGGCGAATTTCCCCCTGCCGGTGGTCACGGTAGACCTCGGCACCGCCACCACGTTCAACGTGATAGATGAGAATAAGGTCTTCCGGGGCGGCGTCATCTGCCCCGGACTTTCCACTGGTCTGCGGGCGCTGGGGGAGCGGTGCGCCCAGCTGCCGCAGGTACATCTTTCTTCGCCCAAAAGCGCGATCGGCGTCGATACCGAGAAGTGTATGCTCTCCGGCTCTGTGCTGGGGACGGCTGTCCTGCTGGACGGCATCACTCAGCGCATCGAGGAAGAACTGGGCCGTCCGGCCACGCTGGTGGTCACAGGCGGTCTGGCAAAGTATGTCATCCCGCTCTGCCGTCACCCGCTCACCTATGACCCCGAGCTGCTGCTGAAGGGACTGGCTCTCCTTTACCAGCTCAATGCGCCGCAGCATGAGCGTCACCACGAGCCGCGCAGCGACGGTGAACACCGCCGTCCCCGCCCGGCAGGCAGACGCCCTTACAACAACGGCAGCAGCCCCCGCCGCCGCAGCCACAATAACCGCCGTCCCCGCCGGGACGATGAGGCCAAAGCGGGCTGAGCCCTGAAAGGAGAGACCTTATGATGAAATTAGGCATTCTCGGCGCAGGCATGATCGTCCGGGAGTTCCTGCCCTGGCTCACCGGGCCGGAAAGCCCCTTCAAGGTCGAGGCTCTTTGCAGCACGGAGCGGAGCGCCGGTGCAGCACAGGCCCTCTGCGACCAGTATGGTGTGCCGCGCCACACCACCAGCTACGACGAACTGCTGAGCTGGGTGGACGTTGTGTATATCGCCGTACCGAATATCCTGCACGTAAAATATACCCGTGCCGCTCTGGAAGCGGGCCGCCACGTCATCGTCGAAAAGCCGATGGCCCCCACGGCGGCGCTGGCCGAAGAGCTGGCCGAGCTGGCCCGGAGCAAAAAGCTCTTCCTCTTCGAGGCTGTCACCACGCAGTATCAGGACAACTACGCCAAGATCCGTGAGGTGCTGCCCAAGGTGGGTGCCGTCACGATGGTGCAGTGTAATTTCAGCCAGTATTCCAGCCGGTATCATGATTTCTGCGCCGGCAAGGTCTGGCCGTCCTTTGACCCGGCCTGCGCCGGCGGTGCGCTGATGGACCTGGGCGTCTACAATGTCAGCTATGTGGTGGGCCTCTTCGGCTCGCCCAACAAGGTCCACTATGCGGCCAACATCACCCGGGGCATCGACACCAGCGGCGTGCTGACGATGGAGTATCGCAGCTTCAAGGCCGTGAGCATCAATGCCAAGGACAGCAGTTCCCCGGCCCGGTACATCATTCAGGGTACCAAGGGGTATCTGCTCCAGAAATCCACCGCCAACTTCTGCGGCGGCGTCACCTTCCACCCCTATAAGGGCAAGGAAGAGCACTTCAACCTCAGCGCAGGCCGTCCCCGGCAGGCGGCGGAGTTCCACGCCTTTGCCCGCGCCATCGAGAGCGAGGATATGGAGCTTTGCAGCCGGATGCTGGACACCTCGGTGGCCGTCAGCCGTGTGCTGGAAACGGCCCGCCGCGATGCGGGCATCCGCTTCACTACTGATTTATAATGCTATCCCCGGGAGTTCCCTGACAAAACATCCCGTATATTTCAGACTGTATTCTACAAAAGACCCCGTGTATTTCACGGGCAGGTTTGCGCCGTATCCGACAATTTAGGGCGGAACGGCAGCAAGGAGGAAAACTGAATTATGAAAAAGAATGACATTCGCACCCTCACCCGGCTGGCACTGCTGGTCGCCATTGAGCTGGTCATGAAGGCCGTCGGCCTGGGCAGTGTCCCTGTAGGCCCGCTTTACATGAGCTTTTTGACCCTGCCGATCGCCGTGGGTGCCATCACCATGGGTCCCGCCGCAGGCGCTATCCTCGGCGGCGTGTTCGGTGCCGTGAGCTTCTATGACGCCGTCACCGGCGCTTCCGCCATGACCGGTGCGCTGTTCCAGGTCAGCCCCGTCAACACCTTCATCCTCTGTGTGGGTATGCGTGTGCTGATGGGCGTGTGCGTCGGCCTTATCTTTAACGCTGTCAAGAATTTCGATAAGCCCGGCACCTGGAGCTACCTTGTCAGCGCCATGTGCGCCCCGGCCCTCAACACCCTGTTCTTCATGGGCTACATCGTGCTGGCCTTCTACGGCTGCGATTACGTCCAGAACCTCGTGTCGGTCAAGGGCGCAGCCAACCCCCTGATGTTCGTCGTCCTGCTGGTCGGCGTGCAGGGCGTGGCCGAGTTCCTTGTCTCCGGCATCCTGGGCGGCATCGTCGCCCGCGCTGTCCACAAGTTTTTGAAGTAACAGGCGGTGTCGGTCAGGGACATCCGCTGATAAACCTCTCCGTCACGGCTGACGCCGTGCCACTGCCCGGGTTGCGGCACCCAGCATCCGCAGCGCTTTGCTTGCGTCTTGCTGGCCGCGGCCCCAACAGCGACTCCCTGTTTCCGCCACTGGCGGCGGTCGTCGCCGTTGCCCCCAGAGGGGGAGCCATTGGCAGACCGGGAAACTTTGAGCTGGCCGCTGAAAGTCTGATTGGGCATAAAATGCCGGGCCTTGCTACAGAGGTTAGCATCCGTTGACCTTGACAACAGGGCACTACTGTTTCCGATACGAAAAACTTCTCTCGTCCCGCGTGAGCCTGACCGGCACGCCAGAGGCTCCCCTACCAGGGGAGCTGGCGGGCGCAAGCCCGACTGAGAGGTTGTACGAAGGATAAGCTAAAAAAGAGCATAAAACCTGAAAAAGGAGAGAACCCATGGGACTCTTTGGATTTGGCAAAAAAGAAAAGGACAAAATGAAAGACGGCCTCGAAAAGACCCGCACGGGCTTTTGGGGCAACATCCTGAACACCCTCACCGGCAGCAAGATCGACGACGACCTGTACGATGAGCTGGAAGAACAGCTCATCCTCGCCGACGTGGGCGGCGACGTCGCCATGAAGCTGGTGGACGCCCTCCGCGACCGCGTGCAGGAAAAGGGCCTCAAGACCGGCGAACAGGCGGCTGACGCTCTGCGCGACATCATCGCCGACGAGATGCGCCCGGAAGCTGAAATGGCGCTGGACGGCCATCCCGCCGTCATCCTCGTCATCGGTGTCAACGGCGTGGGCAAGACCACCAGCATCGCAAAGCTGGCCGACTACTACACCCGTCAGGGCAAAAAGGTCATGCTGGCCGCAGGCGACACCTTCCGCGCCGCTGCCAGCGAGCAGCTGGAGATCTGGGCGGGCCGCGCCGGTGTGCCGATCGTCAAGGCCGGCGAGGGCGCAGACCCCGCCGCCGTCATCTTCGACACCGTGAAGTCCGCCACCGCCCGGGGCTATGACATGGTCATCGCCGATACGGCCGGACGTCTTCACAACAAGTCGAACCTGATGAGCGAGCTGTCCAAGATCAGCCGCAGCGTCAGGAAGGCCGCTCCCGAAGCCAGCCTCGAGACCCTGCTGGTGCTGGATGCCATCACGGGCCAGAACGCCATCAGTCAGGCGAAGGAATTCTGCAAGGCTGCTGACGCCACCGGCATCATCCTGACCAAGCTCGACGGCACGGCCAAGGGCGGCTGCGTGGTGGCCGTCAAGCAGCGCCTCGGCCTGCCGGTGCGGTTCATCGGCGTGGGCGAGGGCATCGACGACCTCATCCCCTTCACCCCGGAGGGCTTTGTGGAAGAGCTCATCCCCCGCACGGGATGGAAGCATTAAGGAGCGAGCTTATGAAGATTTGTGCAGCCACCGGCAACGCCGGAAAGCTCCGCGAGCTGCGGCGCATCCTCGAGGCTCAGGGCCACGAAGTGGTCAGCCAGAAGGAGCTTGGCATCACCATCGAGCCGGACGAGACCGGCACTACCTTTGAGGCCAATGCCCTCATCAAGGCCGAGACCATCTGCAAGGCCAGCGGCCTGCCCACCATCGCCGACGATTCCGGCCTCTGCGTGGACGCGCTGGACGGCGCTCCCGGCGTCTACAGCGCCCGCTACTGCGGCCACCACGGCGACGACGAGGCCAACAACGACAAGCTCCTCGAGAAGATGAAGGACGTCCCGGCGGGGCAGCGCGGCGCGAAGTTCGTGGCGGCGGTCTGCTTCATCCTGCCCACCGGCCAGCACCTCACCTGCCGGGGCGAATGCCCTGGCCGCGTCGCCTTCGAGCGGCTGGCCGGGGACTACGGCTTCGGCTACGACCCGCTCTTCATCCCCGACGAGTGCGGTGTGGGCAGGACGGACAAGCGCCCCAACTCGGAGGGCCGCAGCTATGCCCAGCTGACTCCCGACGAGAAGGACGCCATCAGTCACCGCGGAAATGCGCTGGCGGAGATGGAGAAGGAGCTGCCGGAGTTTTTGAAGAAAGCGGAGTAAGGTTCTCTTTTGCGCGCCAAAAGAGAACCAGAAATGGTTCTCGCGCCTGTGCGCGGGGCAGAGCGCTTTTTCGCGGGGCTAAGTTCTCTTTTGCGTGCCAAAAGAGAACCAGAAAAGCACCCGCTACTT
>OGEO01001322.1_pt1 | contig 15877 bp, 16 predicted proteins | sample 1570661 | NCBI WGS metagenome assembly OGEO01 (sample SAMEA2582142, study PRJEB24529) | metagenome | biome: Human gut stool | place: China | collected 2011
CATTGTGCAGAGTCGTCGTGTTAAGCACAATGCCGGGGTTCAGAACGACATCGAGTCCTTCTTTTTCCAAATCGTTTGCAGTTGTGATGGTGAAGGGCGCAGTCATCTGCCCTAAGAAATTGATCGTCAGGTTGGCTGCGTTTTCAAATGCATTTGCAATTTTGTCCGTCACACTGACAATCAGCGAAGCACTGAAATAGTCGTCGTCCAACGCGAGGTTGCCGCTCTCAACATTAAGACCGGTTTTGATCTCATCTTTAACTGCGCCGACAGTAGTTGCAGAAAGCACGGTGGTCGGAAGCTGTACGGTGCCTGTTTCGGCGTCCGTTGCGTCGATACGAATTGCTTCAGTCGTCACGGAACCGAAGATCTGATCCGCGCTCGTCTGAAGGACACCGCCCTGAAGATTGATAGTGTCAGCCTTCGTTCCGTCAAGTTCGATCTTGGCAGCGTCAAGAACGCCGCCCTCCATGATATTGACAGTCGTATCGCTGTTGACTACGCCTGCGATAACCTGCGTCAAATTATCTTTATAGTGGGACTTAACTTCCGCAGAATCCTCGTTATCAATCACCGGAGTCTGATTGCCGCCGGAGATGTTAACAGTGTTATTGCCGAGGAGGCCGGTAACGTTTCCTTCGGAATCGCGGACTTCGGAAGCATCAAAAATACCGCCTTTAATATTCAGCGTGGAATCTTCAAAGAATCCTTTATCCGCTTTGAAATGACCGCCCAACTGGTTATAGACAGAGTTCTTCGCATCGAGCTCGGCGATATTGAGATTGCCCTTGTTAAGGTTAATCGTTCCCTCGTTGGAAACAACCTTCTGGAGGTTGCTGTCTCCGTCGGAAGTGAACTGACCGCCGGTCGAGATTTGCGTCAAAGCAATATCCGAGGTGTTTCCACCGGCATTGACAAATTCTCCGCCGTTAAGGATCAGCTGATCGGCTTTAACCGCAGCGGATGCTTGATTAAGGAATCGGTCGTTTTCAGCCAGAATAAGGTTTCCGGCCTCAACGTTGCCTGTATTTTCGGTCTTGGCAGCGGCAAATTCAGTGACTTTTACCGTTCCGGCATTGTTCAGTTCTTTTAATTGAACCTTTTCAGCCTCAATCGAGGCATCCTGTCGAACATCAGCCAGTGTCACATCCTTGGAGCCGACAGAACCGCCCTGAATCATGCCCTTCAATAACATGAGGTTTGAAAGCTCAAGGTGGCCTTCATTGGCAATGCCGACATCGGCGGCTTCAGCCATTTCAATCTTGGTTGTGCCGGAATCTTTGAACTGAGCTTCGGCTGCGTTTTGAACCTGACCGCCCGAGACATTCAGTCCATTCAAGGCTAAGGAGCCGTTGTTGCCAACCGTGCCGCCTGTGACATTGAGCACATTGGTATTTTCCATTGTGCCGTTGTTGTTGAGTTCACCTGAAGCAACCGTGACACTCTGAGTTCCGTCAACTTTGAGGGTTCCGTCATTGGTAACAGTACCGTTAAGTTCGGAGGCTCCGTTAAGTCCGGCAATTGTCAGGACGGCATCCGCTGCATTAGTAACAAGAGATCCTGCTTCCGTCAGGAGCGAGTCCATTTTGGCAAGCGCATTATTAATGAAGCTGCCCGCAGTTGCATCCTGAACGGGCGTCGCGGCTTGAACGGTGAGTTTTGCAATGTCCACTTCGCCGCTGTTGGTCATATCACCGGCAACAGTTAGCTCATCCGTAACGGACAGTTTGCCCTGATTTTCCAGCGATCCACGAATGCCGTAAGTTCCCGAAGCACCGGCAAGAGCGTTACCGGAAACAGTCAGTTTTCCGGCTGTCAGTTCAGCACCTTGCTTATTAACAGAACCGTATTCGCGTAGTGTCAGCTCATTAAAGGCTGCTTGACCGTTGTTTTCCACGTAGCCGCTGATGTCGGCAGTACCGATCTCAAAGGTTCCGTAGTTAACAAACGAATTATTGGTGTTGCGGGATGCAATATTTTGAGCTTTGAAAATACCGTGATTGCTCATCGCGCTGCCGTCAACAGCCGTATAGGTGCCGACAATCAGCAGAGTGGCTGTGTCATCGGCATTGCCGATAACCAATCCCTCTTTATCATTGCCGTAACCGGCAGAGCCGTTGTTCAGCACGTCAACAGTGAACTCGCCATTTTTGACAATCACCTGACCACCGGCACCTCCGATTTTGTTATTGGTCGGGGAAATACCGATATTGAGTTCTGCAAGATGTCCCTTCGTTGCAGCGGCTGAACCGTAAGAGCCTAGCGTTAACTTAGAAGGAGTCAAGTTTCCGTTGTCGTTGCGGTTGCCTCCTACCCAAACAGCGCCGTCAGCTAATTCCACCGGAGCGAGATTGGGATTGGGCTGGGCCTGACCAACCAAAACGAAGTGGCTGCCACTATTAATATAGAGGCCGTCAGAAACGCCGGTTACGTTCATAAACCCCATTGACTGGTTTAAAACGTTCGGCGTACCGGAAGTCGGAACAACAACCGCTGTACGATCATTAACACCTATAACCAAAGAAGTTGCGCCCGGATTTGCAGCGCTTTCATTGGAAAGCGTTTCATTAGCAAACGTTGCGTAGGCTAGAGTTCCGGCGGCAGTGGCTTTAATGGAATTTGCGAGATCTACATTAAATCTCTCAGCAGCTTTGCCGTTAAATGCAACTTCAAGTTCTCCGCGGCGATCCGCAGGAACATCTCCGATTGCTACGAGCTTATTAACTGCATCACCGGCAAGAGCAGCACTGTAGGAGGCGTCGTCAAACGCGACAGTGCCCCATTGAAAAGCGATACCCTGTGCAACAGAACCGATAACGTTACCGATGCCCGTGACGATTTGAGGATTGCTGCTGACTTCAACTTTATCTTCAGGATTTACTGCATCAAGATTTAATGTACTGTAATCAAGATCAGTAAAGATCTGATCCAAAGTTGTGGACAAACGACCGCCTACCAAATTGGTTGTCTTATTGCCGTTCATCGCAATGTGCTCGGTTCTCAGAGTGGCGCCGCGACGAATTTCAACATAGGAGGAACTGTCCAGTGTTCCTACGGTGAATGTTGCCGCGTCATTGGAACCGGAGCCCGCGCCAAGATTGTAGGTGTTGCCGGAACCGAGGACAGTGTGCTCAATCGTTCCGCCGGTCAGATCAACTGTTGAATTGCTGAACCAACCCGAAGCACTCGAAAGACTGCCGGCCGTCTGTACATATTTAATATTGTCAGCCTCAAGGCTTCCGGTTTTGATTTGTCCGGCATTCGTAAAGGTATCGTTGCCAAGACCCGCGCGTTTGAACACTATCAGACCGTCCCCGGTAATCGAGCCGGAATTGTTCAAAGTACCGCCGAAAGTAAACGTACCTGCATTTTTGATCGCGCCGGTATTCGTAATACCTAATCCGCTGCCGTCAACGAAAATGTCAGACACGCCGCCGAAAGCTTCGGCGCCTGTAGCATTGATAAATTCACCCGCAATCGTACCTGTACCGTAGTAGGCCAATCCGTTATTTGTCTTTGTTCCGCCTTCGGAAACCGTCAGATTCTTTAATTGCTCTGTTGCTCTGGCAACTGCTCTTGCGACGGCTCTGAGGCGCAACGGAGAAGCTGTGAACGTTTGCTGCGCGTTGTCTCCATTGATGAAATAGCCGCCGTCATTGACGATTAGTGAATCCGCTATGAGCGTGCCATTATTGGAAACTACACCGCCATCAAGAATCAACAGCTCGGCATCATCTCCTGAAAACTCTGCGACTGCACCCTGAGCGTTAGCAATCAGACCGGAAACTTGAGTTTTACCGGTTGCTTTAAGAGTGTAAGTATTGCCGATTGTGCCAATGTCACCTTCGCCGCGCGAACCAATGGCCGTATTGAACAGACGAATTTCTCCCGGATTTTCAAGAGTGCCGAATACTGTTGAATTATCCAGCGCTTCCATGTAACCGAAATTCCGCAGTGTTCCGTTGACATTTACGGTATTCGCGATTAAAGAAGCACCCTGACTGTTTTGGAGGGTACCGTCCAGGTCCGCAGTTCCTACCAATTTGGCGTTTGCGTTATTGATGAATCTGCCGCCGAATTGTGTGATACCGTTGACCGTTAGCTTGCTGTTGTTGTGAACTTCAGCACCGTTCCAACCTGTCAAAGTACCAAGAACCGTTTCTCCATTGTTCTCTAAGACTGCTTTGTCTGTGAAGGTAGCGTTTTCGCTGTTGAAAACAGCATTTTTATCGACAGTGGTCTTTCCGCCTGAAGAATTAAGGTTCTTGACGAGGTAATCGCCGGCGGCAACCTTAAGTTCTCCCTTATCAGAGAGATGAACCTGTTCGGCCTGTCCTTGGTAGACAGAAAAGTCTTTAATTCCCAAGCTGCCAAGAATGAGCTTTGCTCCGTCACCAACCGCACTGATAATACGTTCGGCAAGAGTAAAGCGATTACCTGTACCATCTGATTTGCCGCCGATAAGGGTTAGCTCTTTTCCGTCCTGGATGGTCGTGCCGGTTGCTTCATTGATGCCTGTGAACCCTGTGTTGTTTCGCAAACCGGAATCTCCGACAACGATTGCTCCGTTTTCGCCTTCAAGTTTGCGATCAACGAAAATAACATCGCGCAGGTGCTCTACGTTGTCATAAAGCTCATTGGTTTTTGCGACGGTTAATCTATCATCATGTGAAACGCCCGCTATCGTGCCTTGGAACTCAAGAGCTGTATTACCTCCAAACTTGTCTTTAAATGCCTTTTTCAGATCGTCAGCTTGTGTTTGAGTGAGTTCCACTCCGGTGACAACCACTTTTCCACCCGTAAACGAGGCGTGACTGATTAAGTTCTGGGCAAGCTTGCCAGGTAAATATTTCAGGAAAAAGTCTGTAAGACTTGTTTTAACTTCCTGCGGAACGGAAGAACCAAGCCCGACATAATTGAGGTCCTGCTGTCCAGTTTCTCCAATGCTGTCGAAAACGTCAAAGACATTATTCGTTTGGACAGTACCTGAGGAGGTTAAGCGTCCATTGCTGAACTCGAATCCGTTCTGAAAATTAACGCTACCGGAATTGTTAAGGTTGGCTGCAATTGTATAACGATTGGTTTCTGTCCAATTGCCCCGATTATTCAGGTTACCAGTACTGGTCAAGTTGCCGCGAGTAACGACGTTTCCTGTCAGATTGAGAGTACCTGTGCTGTTCAGAGTACCGCCCAAGTTAGCGTTTCCAATGGTCAAGTTTCCGCTGTTGGTCGTCGTTCCGTTGGACTGATTAAAGTTGCTTACTGTGAGTGTGGATTTGTTTGTAAGCGTGCCATTGGACTTATTCAGTGTCCCGATCCCATAAGAACCGGCCGAAACCATAACTGATCCGCCGACATGAGTGAGGACAGATAAATTCCCAACGGCACCTCCAGCCAAGTTCAAACCTTGACCGACGGAAAACTTACCTTGATCGGCCCCTACAACAATTGCATCATTATTTCCAACCGTTCCTCCGCTGACTGTCAGAGTACCGTTAATGTGGAAGTCATTTGTTCCACCTTGCTGAAAGTAGCCACCGGCTTGCGTAATATTATTAAAAGTACCGTTTAAGGCGTTCGGAGAGTCAAAAACAAATGTACCGTTGTTTACTAGGTTGTTGATTGAGAACGATCCGTATGTTCTTCCCGCTTGAGTCCCACCGTAGGAAATAAGGCGTCCTGAGTTGTAAACGGTTCCTCCGACATTAAGACTTGCGTGAATTGTTGGGTCGTTACCGCTTCCCCCATTACTGATTAGAGAAAGCTCGGAGTCACTCGAAATGTTTAGATCTTTGGAAATATTCAGGGCACTATAGATATTTCCCCCTTCGTCACCGTTATGAGCGATGTGTACCCATGAATTGTTATTGATATTGAAATTTCCGTTCACAATCAATGTGTTACTGAGAGAGCTGAAGTAGCCTGCCCCAATAGAAACACAAAGGAAAGATCTTCTGAAATCCCCTTCTCGCCCTAAGTTCCAAGTTAAATTTCCATTTATGGTATGACTATCGGCCAGTGCAGGACCCCGGCCTTGGAATTGGAATTGTGGGTCTTTTCCTACTACGTCCCCGTTGATAGTCACCAGTGCAAATGCAGGTACTTGGGCAACCAGCAGGAGCGAAGCTGCAAGAACAGCTTTTGTTTTGCCCTGACAAACAGAAGACATCGCTTCGGAAACGGCGACGAAGCATCCCCGCCGTTTGTTCCAAATTTTTTTAAAGATTTTGTTCATATATCTCCTCCTCGGGGATGTGCTTTTTATTCGGCCTTAGCTTTTTCTCTTTCAGCCGGCGTAAAAATGAGGGGGACGGCATCAAAAGCGACGATTTCTTTGATGCGAATCCAACTGTCGCCGCGAATTCCCCGGAACTGGAAAACTTTCTCTTGGGATTCGGGATCGGCCAAGACATCTTGCAAAGCGGTTATCTGCGAATCGACCGTTTGATGATCTTCGGGTTTAAGGTCAAGAACTAGATTTGTTCCGTTCTTGAGATGGATAGTCACACGTTGAAAGTGAATTGCTTCTGCCATTTTTTCCTCCTTAAGGAATGAAGTTGATTTAGGAAAGGGCTTGGGAAGGAAGCCCATTCCTAAAAAAACTGAGGAGGAAAAAGGGTGCAAAAAGCCGAACCTTCCTTGAAGAAGGAAAGTCCGAACCTTGAGATTTGTCTGTTGTTCATAACTCTTATTTCAAAAAATCTGGCGGGACTTTCTGTGCAGACTGTTATGAACCGAAAGATCAACTGTCACCGTTCTTTCAACGGGGCGGGACGATTAGAATAATTGGTGCCCGGAGGCTGCATTGTCCCGCCAAGGATGCAACCGCGCCTGTCAATCAGGCCGTCTGCTTCCGGGCATTAACTGTTACGCTGACCGCAATCGGCCTCCGACCTTCAAAAGAATCCAGTCCTGAAGTTCGGCTATGTTTTCTGAAGCTCTTTTCTGAATTACTGCGCCTCTTTTGATATTTGCTTCATAAAGGTGAATCGACTTCGGCCCGGTAAGACCCACAACACGTTTGGATTCGATGACGCGGATGGAAACATTCGGGTATTCCACATTGTTGATTCTCATTTTTTATCTCCCGATTTATCTTTGCTTTTTAATGTTTCCAGATTCTCTTTCAGAAACTGTTCTGTTAGTTTCACAGTGCTCTCTGAGATCCCCTGTATTCGTTGATTGTTGACGATTGCCGGAAGGACCTTCATTGCTGCCATAGTCTGAGAACTTGGAATAAATATGAAGGCGGTGGTACAAGCTATGCCAAGAAGGGCTCCGAATAAAGCCATGGCTCCGGAGTAGATCTGGATGGCACAAATGATTAATAGAGCGGAGAGACATGCTAGAAAAATAAGACCAAGGGAGATCTTGTCCATCGCGCCGATCCAATAAATGTCAGAGGCAGTTATTTCAACCATGATGAACCTTTGATCTTTACCAATGCACTCGTGTCCAATTTTTGCCGTTGATGAAGACATCAATGGCTCGTCTGGACTGATACTGTTGCCATTTCACCTGTTCATAGACGCGGACAGGTCGGAAGCAAACGGAAGAACTGCTGCTGTCTCCCGAGCTGTCATAACAGGTGTAACTCTCATAGGCAGTGCCTTGATAGCCCTTAACGCAAGCCTTAGTGCCTCCCCAATGTCCGGGAGAATCCTCGGTTGCTTTGAACCAGTGTTCACCGCCCCAGTTGTAGCTGGCATTATTTTTTCTAAGCAGTTTGTTTTTCCGACGGTCAGTTTTGAACTGATTGTTGTCGTTAATGTTTCCTTCAACAATCCAGCCTTGAGGAGCGTCTTCCATCCCTTGAAGGATGCAAGGATCAAATCCGTCAGAAAGCTGCTTCGCATAGTTGCCGTCTCCGGCCATCGGACAGCTCGGGAATTTACAAGGATGACGCCAAGAAAGACAATCAAAAAGTTTGTCAATCGGAGGACGGCATTCGCTTACCGCTTTCGGTCCGTTCGGATTGGCTAAGCAGAGCAGGACTTCACATCCCCAGCGGTCATTGCCGGTCATCAATTCGATTTTCGGCATACCCGGGATTTGAGAATAATCCGTCGTATCAGCCAACACTTTGAAACCCGCGCCGGACAGCAGGGCGCTGACGGCGGCCAAGGCTAGTAATGTTTTGGGATTTGAGATTGTTGTTTTCATTTTCAGCTTGCCATCAATTCTTTGAATTTCATGGAAAAAGCGCTTGCATTAGCTAGTCGTTCCGTCATCGCTTCAACGCTTAAGCCTTGCTGCTCAGCGGCTTTTTTTATCGTCCAAGCGTCTATTTCACACTCGTACCAAAATGTCCATCTACTGGACAATTGAATCGGTCTCGGGAACGTCGGATCTTTTTTCACTAACGCATACAACTGGGTTTTACCGCAGCCGAGCCGTTCACAGACCTGCTCAGGTCTTAGTTGATTGAGGCTTAAGTTACTCATAGAGCCTCCGATCAGGAATAAAAAGCAGCGCCGCTGATAAATCAGTCCTGTTCCCGAAAAAAGAGAAGAGGTGCCTGCAAGGATCTATATACCCGAAGGAAAATGGCACCAAAGAATTCAGAAACTTTAAAAGCGCTGAAGACCTCTTTAGCGAATCTGACAAGCGGGGGTAGTGTGCTTGTCTCGATTTGCTTACCAAGAGTCCGAGGAAATTGGGCCTCCGAGGAAAAGAATAGAATTTAGTTGCCAAACTCAAATCGCTAATCAATTCCCGGAGGGAAGAAAGATGAAAAAGGGTATTTTCCAAAAAAATTTTATCTCTGCTGGTTTGTTTTTTGTTCTTGCCTTGTCCCTTGTACCGATAGCTATCCTTTACGGCAACGAAGCTCAAAGGAACATGGTGTTGTTTCTTTGTTCGCTTGGTTCTTGTGCTGCCGGTTTCGCTGCTATTTATGTATCCGCGGAGAACAGTAAGAATCAACAGCAGCTTATTAAAGCTATTGTTGATGCAGCCGAAGAGCTTCAGAAACTCAGAATTGCAATAACTGACAGTGGAATGACCACAAACACCAAAAAGTAGCCGGAAAACAGCAAAAGAAATGTTTCTGCATCCGTTGGAAACAAACTGGAAAGAAAGTCTCCTCGAAAAACCTTCGGCATTTTTGATTTCACTTTCAGGATGTAAACAAGGCAAATTAAGTCGAAGTGAGTGGTAATGATCACCCAACCATACGTTAAGTAATTCCACCAAAACTGAACGCTTTGGAATTCCTCCCAAGGAGAAAGAAGTTTTTCCAACATTTAGAAGTTGATTTGATAAAAAACAGAAAATCGTTTTCATATCAGCCCCCGTAACTGTCCAGTCCCACAAAACCGCAGCAGCCGATAAGGACAAACGCAATGCCGATAAGCATTAGTCCGGGTGCGGTTAAAGACACTGAGTTTCTTTCGCTGTTTCGGAACAGGAATAAAGGTGCAATTGCCAGACAGCAAAGGCCGGAAAGAAGAAGGATGAAGAAGAATTTCTGCTCGGCCATCATCTCATCCTCACGAAATTGGTCTCCGGTGTACTGGGTAAAATTTGAGCTGTCAGACAAAAATCCAAACCCAATACCCGGAGGAAAAAGTGAAAATTACTTCTGCTGATAAATTTATGTGCTGGCTGGCAGTCAGCCTTTTCGCACTGATTTTTTGTTGGTACAAAGAACCCAAACTTACAGATTTCTTGTGTACTGCAATGTCTATGTTTTGCGCTTTGTTTTCGGCTCTTACTGTTGCAGAAGTGAGAGACACGAAGATTCAAATTGAACAAAAGAGCTTCGAACCGGATTCCAGCACTTTGAAAATAATAAAAGCAATCCCTAAAAGAAGAATTACCAGAAGAGAATATAGAAAAAACTCTTTGTCTGTCCATTCTCGGACCTTGCGCATAAAAGGCGGCCGGAGAAAAAAACACGAATAAACTGTCAGAGCACAGAAGAGAACTGCAACAATGATTTTCGGCGCGTAATCTTTTAACTCTAGGTAAAACTCGCATGAAATCATAATGATCTCTTCTATTTCCAATTAGAGACTTTCTGTCGGATGTCCTTGGCTGGCCCTTTCCATTTTTCAAAAAGGCAATATTCCTAATTTCCAACAGCACAGCTGCGAAATGAGAAAAAACAGGAGAAACCATTTGAGAAGCGAAAGGTCTTTGAAGAAACAAGCGTTCAGTACGCAGATAATCAGAAGAGCAAGCGTTAAAAAAAGAAGCAGGAAGGTAAACACACCTAACGGTGATTGAAGATTGGCTTCCATCTTTTCCTCTCAAATTTAAGCAGCCTGTGTTTGTCATTGCTTTTCCTTGTTCTTATTTTCAAAGTTCAAGCGGTTAACGCTTCTGCTCCGGGGCAGCTCAAATACTGCTTAATCTCTTTTTTTAATCTGCCGGTTTCAGCGTTACTTCTATCTAATTGAGCGAACTTCCAAGGGATATCGGGACGCAACTCTTCACAAGTTAGGTGTCCACGAGAAAGGTTGACCAATGTCAGGCAATTCTCGGGTGAAATTAAACGACGCCCGCAGATGTAAGAGTTAATCGTCGCTTTAGAAAGCCCCAGCTCGGTTGCTAAATACCGTCTAGGATCAGCAACCTCAGCTTCTTTTAGAAACGAACAATAGTCTTTCAAATTCATTGCTACACCTTATTTTTGTTGTTTTTATTTTACCTGAATTTGTACAACAATGTACAAATAATATACAAAAAGTACAAATTTTATTAGCTCATCTAAGAATAAACAAAAAAGCAGCTTCTGTTATATCTTTCTAAGAGGTGAAGAAATGACAGATGTGCATGAAATCCGTCGGAAAAATTTAATAGAGCTGATCTCTATGTATAAGTCCGTCGCTAATCTCAATTCTGCTTTGGGAAGAAAACGGTATGACGGAACCTTTAATCAAATTAAAAACAAATCTCAACCGCCAAGCGCTAAAACCCCAAGAGTTATGGGAGCGGAGGTTGCGCGAGAAATTGAAATGAAACTACACCTCCAACCGGGTTGGATGGATGTGGTTCACGATCAACCTCAAACTGAACTAATTAAGGAATCTGATAATTTTTTGAAATCTTCTTTCAATAGGATAAGAAGCTATCGTTTAAACAGCGCCACTCCATCGAATCTAACTTTTACACTTTTCGATGGAGAAATGAAATTGAGTGATTATTTTATCAAGTCAGTTTTAAAAGCCACTTCTGAAGAAAATTTGCGATTTGTAGTCGTTGAAGATAACTCTTTGAAATCAAAATGTAAGATTGGCGATGCTTTGATCCTTGATTTTGGAGTTAATACTTTTACACGCGAGGGTATTTACCTGATAGAAGTCAACGGAGAACAGTTACTTCGTCTGATCTCCATTGACTATGAAGGAGGCTATCAAATTCGAACCGATGATTTTTCTCAACGTTTGACGGATTTATCAAAAATAAAAATATTAGCTAGGGCGTTATACGTTTGCACAGGAACAAGCCTGTAGGCTGAACTTTAGCTCCTCAAAACTCCTCGAACCACTCAGACTTTTATTTGTAGAGTTTTGCATCAACACATTTTTTGAGATGCTTCTCTACCAAGCGATCCACTGAGTACTTTGTTTTAAAGTCAATCACTTTTTGAAATTGCAACTCCGTCAGTCTGTTTCGAAATTCCCAAAGGTAATCTTTATTGCATTGCCGTTCGTTTAACTCCAACGAGGAAGCCTCTAACTTTAATTGTTGAAAGTTAGCAGACTTCAGGTCCGTTATGGAAGAATCGGCTGCTTGAACGCAACCGCAGGCAAGGGCAACCAAAATACAACAAAAAATAGTTTTAGCCATAAAAATATCTCCGGGGAATCACTATACCAATATTTTACAACATAAAAAAATAAATTTGTACGTAGTGTACAAATTCAATTTTTACTATTATGATTTACTCATATCGAGGCAATTGATTTTTGTAGGCAACGGGTAGTGCAATATGAGTAAATCCAATCAATTCGAAAGTCCTTGTTACTTTCTATCAGCAGAAGAATATACACAGGACTATTTATCGCTTCCGGAACTTCAACTTGCTTGCCTCTTTAAGTTGCGTTCAGCTTACGCATTAAAAGGAAGTCCATTATCAGAAGATGATATCGAAGGGCTCTACCCAGTTTATACCCCTGTTCATGAAAAGACATTAGGCAAAGTGCTTAATAAATTTTTCACGAAGAAAGGCGATGTTTTCATTGACATAAGGATAGAGAGTCAAATCGAGAAGAGAAAAGAACATCAATTAAACATAGAGCAATTAATCGAAAAAGAAGTTCAAAAACGAGTCGCCCGAGCTTTGGCTGGAATGAAAGGGGGCTTGAAGAGAGTTCAGAACCTAAAGACCCGAGGCTTGCCGGTTCAAGTTGAAGATGACAGTGATGCAATCGTCGGTCAAGCAGAAAAAACGCAATATCCTGACGAAGAGGTTGTTTTCAAGCAAAGCACAAGCAAAACCCAAGCAAACGATTACCAAAACTCAAGCGACTCACAAGCAAATGCCAAGCAAATTCTTAGCAAAGGGCAAGCAAATCTCAAGCAAATCTTAAGCAAACCTCAAGCAAACACCAAGCAAAACCCTAGCAAAGTTGTAGCAAACTCAGATTTTGCTACGGCTAAAGAATCTCAACTCGTTGATTTTCAAGAAAAACTTGAAAACTTATCTAATGCTCCAGAGTTCGAGTCGGAAGCCGGTCCGGCCCTCGCGCACGTATGCGCGTCCGATAATCCGATATCTGATAATTTTTTAATTAATAAAAAAAATAAAAATAAATCGGAATCGGTATCGGAATCGGTTAAAGAAAAAACTGAAAATTTTAAAAATCAAAAATCGCGCGAAAAATTCTCAGCCGGAAAAATTTGGACGCTTCAGGAAGCCCAAACGCTTCTGGCTGATTCCGGGCTGGACCCAAAGTTTCTCGAAGCATGGGTTTCGCGCTCAGACAGAAATCAAACCCGTTTCAATGCGCTTCTTTCCGACGTTCTTCCTCGGTTCGACCAAGAGGCTTTTGACCTGCTGATCGCCAGATGCAAAGAGCAAAAGCGCTCCGAAGGAGCCAATTTTGCAGGATCAATTGCATATGTGATCTCCTCGCTGGAACGAGAAAAGGTGACGGTTAAACGGAGAAAGAAAAAATCCGAGCGGGATTACACGGAAGGACTGATTCAAAACCCCGACGGGTCTTGGAGACCCGACCCGAATTACGTTCCGAAGAAAAAGAAGTATTCGGACAGAGACTGGACGGAAGGGTTAATCAAGAATCCCGACGGCTCCTACAGCCTTGATCCGAATTACGAACGCTAACCCCAACGATTACTAACCCAAGGAACGCCATGTCATCTGATACCGATAACGTCCAAAAGACTTTCAAAACCTGTCCGGTTCACGGTACGTCCTACGTGTACTCCATAACGGATGCCTCAGGGACGCGCTACACAAACGGCTGTCCGCTCTGCGAAGCAGAAAAACGCTGTCAGGCCGCGTTCGGCCAAGCGCTGATACCTGCCAGATTCACAGATCAAACCTTTGAAACCTATGAAGTGACGAACGACGGGCAAAAGGCCGCGGTAAGCCTTTGCCGAGACTTTGTGAGGCGGTTCGGGGATTACCGTAAAACGGGACACGGACTGCTTCTGACCGGTCGCCCCGGAACCGGAAAAACGCATTTGGCTTGTTCTTTGCTGAAAGAGATTATTGCCGGAAAGAAAGCAGCGCTTTACACGTCTTTGGATCAAGTCTTTACGGCTGTGAAAGCAACATGGAACTCGACGGATGATTCTCAGAAAAAGTACCTTAAGAAGCTGGCCGGGTTGGATTGTTTGGTCATCGACGAAATCGGTACGAATCGGGAAATTTCACCGAGAGAAAAAGACTTGTTTTTCACGATCATCAATGACCGTTACGAACAATTAAAGCCGACGATCCTCATTTCTAACCTTTCCCTGCGCGGGGAAGATTCCTTGGAAGAGTTTATGGACGAACGCACTGTAGATCGGATCTTTGAGACCAACACTTTTGTCGTTTTCAACTGGGAAAGTTACAGAGGGACAAAATGAAATCAGGACAGCAGAAAAAGTCTTTGGATAGGTTCATTTATGAATCAATGGGAGAGAAACAGTATTTGATTTCTTGTCTGGACGACAATCTCTTTAAAAAAGCGCTCAAAGGATTCCGAAAAGAATGGCCGGAAATAGATTCAAGAACAAACGGATTCCGAATGTGCCTCGAAGCGCTTCAGGCATCTGAATTATTCACAGAGATTTCTTTTATCGACCTGCACGGAACGAAATTTCCGTTATTCCGCAAGAAACAGTAACCGAGACAGTTATGCCGAACAACCTCAGACAAAAAACAGCCGGAAGCCCCGAACCGGGACTTCCTGCGTTAAACCTCAACGCAGCTGACGGTTATGAAAACCAACTGTCAGCGACCGCCGAGATAATCAACACAAGCAGCGCCAAAGGCACCGCAACTTTAACTTTGAAGGTAAACCCTTCTCTGTTTACTTGTGTTAATATCTCTACGGAGATTAGCGAGTTCTTCGACTGCATCGCTAGTGCTCCCTTGATTGACTTCGGCTCGACTGTTCTCAGCAGTTGGGCCGTTGCCGTTTTACGGGGTCGAAATGAACACCCGTACCGCCTTTCATCCCTTTCAGGGAATCCTCGGCGAGAATCTTATACCGCCGACAACGACCTTTTCTTTTACAAACAATCAAGGAAATCAGCCGGGGCCCGGCTTTTGCGCCCGGAGAGCCCGCTTATTCCGCGTAGGGCATTTTACAGGAAACCGACTGAATCTCTCTCGGCATTCTTAGCAGAAAAAATGCCGGAACAAAACAACCGTCCCGGCATCGAGCACTATTCCTTAATTAAGAACAATAGCGCGGCTGCTCCAATTACCGCTAAGGAAACAGAGCCTTCAAAGTTGACAACGAAGTCAGCTCTGACGGATAATTCCCTCAGCACGATAAGGAGCAGAAATAGTCGTACTTGTTTACGTTTCACGACTAATCTCCTTATTTCTCAGGGATTCCTCCCGCACCGGCCAGTGCGGGTCGAGTCCCGTGTTTTTCTTCCCTTAAGAAAATTAGAAGATTTCATCTCAAAAGGGGCTTCTGCCTCCCTCTCGGAAAGCATTCTCTATAGAAAAACCAAGGCGCTTAAGCCTACACGTTTTTCCTTTTCAAAGGAGGAGGAATCATGCGCCTGATTCAATCTCTAAATAAATCATGGAAAAAGATCGACTGGCAAAAGGTTCTTTCGGGGCAGATTGAACCGCTGCCGGAACAATTTAAGGTCGTTCGTTTAGCTTACCGCCCCGAAGGAGCCGACAAAACCTATGAGACACGCGGGTATTGGACTGAGACATTTAGCAGTGATGTAACTTTTACCGTTGAGTATGAGGGCGGTTTGGTTCACCCGGTGACAACGGAAGTTGTGGCTTGGCGACCTCTAAATATAAAACCCTAGGAGAAAAACATGACAGCACCCTTTAATCCGGAAGAACTTTGCGATCAGACTTTGATCGGTTCAATTCGAATGCTGATGAAAGATGATTCAGTCTTTCCTGAAATCTTTTCAGCGGCCTTTGAGAATCGAAATGCCAATAATTTGGTATTCAGTATCCCTTCAGATTTAAGTATCACGGGCAAACAGATAGATGTGATTGCAGATAGAGCGCACCTTCTTAAAGAGTCACAGTACCGGCCTCACGAATGGAATGCATGGCCTGATGTCATACCGCCCAGACTGGATACTGAACCGGCCATTAACGGTGAAACCAGAGAGTGCGATTATTGGTTGGTCAAACTGAAAAACGGGTCATACCGTACCGGAAAAATTACCAAAGATAAATACTGGGTTCGGTTTGAAAATCAAATTGCTG
>OGEO01001326.1_pt1 | contig 15848 bp, 8 predicted proteins | sample 1570661 | NCBI WGS metagenome assembly OGEO01 (sample SAMEA2582142, study PRJEB24529) | metagenome | biome: Human gut stool | place: China | collected 2011
TTGTGTACATCGGGATGAAGGTAAGGACACCGCCGTAAGCAAAGAAGACAAGTCCGCCCAGGATAACGAAGGGAAGTGCTTTCTTTTCAAAGAAGTCGCTCACATGAATGCCCTTCTTCTTTTCGCCGGAAGGTTTGACGACGTCGTCCGGGAGGCGTTTCCTGTTTCCTGCAATGACTGCGGCAATCGCAAGAAGGCAGAGGAAGCCGAAGAGCATTTTCGAGCCGAACCAGCCGATGATCAGAAGACCCACGAGAGGCCCGATGACCATGGCCATATTTCCGGATACGGCAAAGTAGCCGATACCTTCGCCCTTTCTTTTGGCAGGAAGGACGAGAGCCGCCATGGCTGCCGATGCGGTCGTGCCGATGGCAAAGACGATGCCATGGACAAGACGAAGCCCGTAAACCATGTGGAGGTTTGATGCCAGAAGGAAGCCTCCCATGATGAGAACGAAGAAGACGGTCGAAATGAGAAGAAGCTTCTGCTTGTTCACGCCGTCAATGATGCGTCCCGCGATCGGCCTCGTGCAGACGGTCCCGATCTGAAAACAGGTCATCGCCATCCCCGCTGCAAGCTGTCCGTCGCCCAGGTCATCCATGATGAAGACTGGCAAAGCGGCTATCAAAATATACTGTGACATGAAATAAAAGAAATTCGTAAGACCCATCCCGATAAATTCAGGAGTCCAAAGCTTTTGCTGCGGCATACTATCACCTATTTCCTTTCACCGGCGCAACGGTAATTTATTTTTACCTATTAATAGAAAACATCTATAATGGAAACGTTTCTCTATTATAGCACAGGATTTAGAAAATGGTAAAAATTTTTGGAAACTCCCCCGCCCTCTCTTTTTCATGTCATAACCTGTCCTCCTTTCCGCTATAATAAAAGTGTCATAGTATAATAGAAACAAATAAAGGAATGCTTGGCGGGTCTGCCGCCAGAAAGGACATCCCATGAGCTTACATTTCATATTCGGCCGCGCGGGTACAGGAAAGACGACCCGCTGCTGCCGGGAAATCCAAAATTATGTACGCGGGGAAACGGGAAGGAAGGCTTTCCTTCTCGTGCCGGATCAGGGAACGTACACGGCTGAGTACCTGCTCGCGAAATCATTTCCGGGCGAAGGCTTCACAGACGTCACCGTCTGCGGATTCTCGCGCCTTGCCTACCGCGTCTTTCAGGAACTGCACTCGCCGGTCGCAGAAGCCCTCTCGCCGCTTGGGCAGCAGATCATCGTAAGAAGGATCCTTGATGAAAAGAAGGATGAGCTCCAGATGATCGTCAAGGCTGCGTCCCACCCGCATTTTTCGGAAGAAGTGCGTCTCCTTCTCCACCAGCTCGACCTTTTCTGCGTAACGGAAAATGATCTTGCTGCTGCCGCAGAAGAGGAAGGGGACACGCCGCTCGGACGTAAGATGAAGGATCTCTCCATCATCTATACGGCTTACAATGAATACCTCCGCAGCCATTTCAATTATGAAGGCAGCCTTTTCGACCTTCTGGCGCACGAAATCCCCAAGTCCGACATGATCCGCCATTCACGCATCTGGATCGACGGCTTCAACGGCATGGCGCCGCAGAAAATCAATATCGTTTCCGCCCTCATCCATACGGCAGAAGAAGTCACGATGACGCTGCAGATGGACAGGCCGGAAGATGCCGCAGAGAATACGACCTTCCTTCGTCCTTACAAGCTGTACGAGGACCTGTCCCTTCGTGAGCGCCATTCGGACTTCACGACGCTTACGGAAAAAGTCCGCTTCCATTCTCCCCGCCTTTCTTCGATGGATGAATCCTTCTTTGCCAGACGCGCTCTTTCCTGCCCGCTTCCCAAGGAGAAAAACGTGCGCCCTGAAGAAGGGCTCCACATCCTCCGCGCCGCAAGGAAAGAAGAAGAAGTGGATGCGATTTCCCGTGCCATCTTGACGCTCGTCCGTGACAAGGGCTTCCGCTGGAGGGACATCCTTGTCCTTCTAAGGACACCTGACGATTACACGGATATTTTCGAGCGCTCTTTTGAGAAATACAAGATCGCCGCCTTCATTGACAAGAAGCATCCGATGAACAACCATCCGCTCGTCATGATGACGGACGGCCTTCTCCGCTTCCTGACAGCCGAGACGACGAGAAAGAATTCGGGCTGGCAGAAGGAAACGATTTTCCGCCTCTTGAAGACCTTCCTCCTGCGCGATTTCACGCCCGAGGAAACAGACCGTCTTGAAAACTACGTCCTCTCCCACGGCATCCGCGCCTGGCAGTGGCATAAAGCATGGAAATTCCGTGAATACTGGGATATCGACGCAGAAGCGCAGCCGCCTTCCGAAAAGGAGCTTGCTGCCCTCCGGGAAGCCAATGACTGGAGAGTCCGTCTCACAAGCCTCCTCGATCCCCTTGCCTCCGCATGGAAGAAGGCTAAGACGGTCCGCGAAAAGTGCGCACTTTTATATCAGTTCTACCTCGACGAAAAGGTACCGGATACACTTGCCGGGCTCGATGATGTCGAATCTCTTCATACGAATATCCGCACGCACCTTCAGGTGTGGAAGAAGATGCTCTCGCTTCTGGACGAAATCGTCCATGCTGCCGGCGATGAAATCATGAGCGGAAAGGATTTCCTCTCCCTTCTCGAAGACGGGCTTTCCTCGCTCACGTACTCGACCATTCCGCCGTCCCTTGACCATGTGACGGTCACAGGCATGGACCGCGGGTATGCCATGGAAGCGCGCGCCGTCTTCATCCCGGGCATCTGCGAAGGGGATTTCCCGAAGAATATCGGGGAATCCGGCTTCTTCACAGAATCGGAAAGGCAGAAGATTTTCGCAGAAAGCCGCCTCCGCTTCGGCGCCGATCTCATGCAGGTCGTCCATCAGGAGCAGTTCTACTGCTACCTGGCCCTGACGCGCGCCTCGGACGTCCTCTACCTCTCCCTTCCCGCTGTCAGGGAAGACGGCACGGAAACCGAGCCTTCGCTCCTTCTGACGCAGCTCTCCGGCCTCGGTTATCCGTCGGAAGACATCCACGTCCTTCCGCCGTCCCCGGCCAATGATGATGCGTCCTTCTTCTGCAATCCCGATCAGGCGCTTTCCCTTCTCCCTTCCATCCTGCGCGAAAGCATCCCGGAGAAGGATTCCCGCTGGGCAGGCCTTGCCGCATGGGCAAAAAACAGTTCTTCTTATGGCACTACTCTTTGGTTAAAGATGCAAAGCCTCCACTATTCCAATGAGGCAGAGCCGCTCCCGCTGGACATTGCCGCGCGCCTCTTCAAGCCGGGCGGAAGGTTCTTAAGCTCCGTCACCCGCCTTGAAAATTACCGCGGCTGCGCATACCGCTATTTCCTGCAGTACGGCCTTGGCATCAAGGAAAGGGATACAGGAGACCTCCAGTCGCTCGACTTCGGCAACTACCTCCATGCATCGCTCCACCGTTTCGGAAGCGTCCTGGGGAAGGAGAACAAGCAGTGGAGAGATGCGACGGATGAGGACATCGAGAACCTTTCGAGCAAGATTGCCTCCTCCATCGCGCCCCGCGTCCGCTACGGCGCCCTTCATTCCGATGCGGCCTCCCGCTATACGGAAAATGCGCTCAATAAGACATTCAAGAATACACTTTCTTCCTTAAGGGAATGGAGTAAGTCGAGCTCCTTTGACACGAAAGCCCTGGAGCACAAGTTCTTCCTGCACCTTCGGGCAGAAAACGGGGAGACCTTCACGCTGAACGGCAAAATCGACCGCGTCGATATGCTTGGCGAGAACGTCGCTGTCTACGACTACAAGACGGGCCATACGACGGCAAGCCTTGTGGAAATCGTCAGCGGCCTCAAGCTCCAGCTTCTCACCTACCTTCTGGGCCTTATGGAAGAGGCAGATGGAAATCCGCTCCTTCCTGCCGCCCTCATGTATATTTACCTTTCAGGCGATGTCAAGATCGTCTCGTCCGTGCCGCGTAATGGTATTCCGGACCTTCCGGCCAAGGACGGTGCATCCGGCTTTATCACTTCATCGGGTGCAACCGTTTACGATCTCGACAGCCGCGCAGGCAGTAATGACTCGATCCTTCCTGTCCGCATGAAGAATGACGGAGATCCGTATAATACAGGAAATGTGCTCTCCAAGGAAGATTTCGATCATCTTCTGCGGATCGTGAAGAAGAGGATCATCATGCTCTATGAAGAGATGATTTCCGGCAGGATCGATATCCGTCCCGTCCGCTTCAAGGGAAGCTCGCCCTGCAAGTACTGCCCATACCACTCCATCTGCCGCTTCGACCCGAGCCGCAGGGAAGAAAATTACGATTACATCCATGCTGTCAGCGACAAAGATATGAAGCGTGAGCTTCCAGGGATAGCATTCGATATGACAAAACCAAGAAAGGAGGATGACAATGGCTAACCGCTGGACCCCGGCGCAGCAGGAAGCGCTGGATACAAGAAACAAGAATCTCCTGCTCTCAGCTGCTGCAGGAAGCGGCAAGACCGCAGTCCTCACCGAACGCATCACGCGCATCGCAGGCGACATGGAAAGCGGCATCGATATCAACGAGCTTCTCGTCCTCACTTTCACAAAGGCAGCCGCTGCTGAAATGAAGAGCCGCGTCTCGGCGTCTTTGACAAACAAACTCCGCGAAGCGGATGCGGAGAACAATCTGCCCCTCATCCATCACTTAGAGCGCCAGCTCTCTCTCATGGGAAGCGCGCAGATTTCCACGCTCGACTCCTTCTTCCAGTCGCTTCTCCGCCAGTACTTCTACCTCCTCGATCTGGATCCCAAGACACAGATCATGGCAGATGAAAACGAAGGATACCTGCTGAAGGAAGCCGTTCTTGCCGAAGTGCTGGAAAGATGGTACGAAGAAGCGGACCCGGATTTCCTCAAAACGGCCGACCTCTTTGCCAGCCGCTACCAGGACCGCGACCTGAAGGATACGATCCTGCGCATCCACAACTTCTCCTGCTCGATGCCATTCCCGATCGACTGGCTCAAGCATCTGCCCGATCCTTACAACATCCCCGATGGTACGAAGCTGGACGACATTCCCTGGAGCTATGATTTCCTTGCCTCGATCATTTCTACTTCGGAGAAGATCAGCGAATACTACCGGCGCGCTTTTGAAATCATGGATCAGAATGATGCAGCGCGTGCCGTCTACAGTGACCAGCTTTCGAATGAATACAGCTTCATTTCCTCTCTCGCCGAAGTTTCTTCCTGGAAAGACCTCTATGATCTTCCCTCCTTTACCTTCGCCCGTCTCACAATCGCAACCGCCAAGGTGCTGAAGCCCTATAAAATGCTTGTCAAAGAGTTCAATGCCACTCCGGATGCCGAGACCATCAAGGCTCTCCGGAAGCAGGCTGCGGCTACGTATAATAAGTCGATAGCTCCCCTGATCGGGATTTCCGAAGACCAGTGGATCGGAGAGACGCGCAATATGGCTCCGATCGTGAAGGTGCTCTCTGACATTACCATCGACTTCACGCATTCTCTTTCGGAGAGGAAACGCCAGGAAGGCGTCATGGACTTCAATGATCTGGAGCACTATGTCTTAGACGTCCTCGTCGACAAGGATGATCCGGCATTCACGCCTGAGACGGCCGCTGATTTCCCGTCGGAAGCCGCTCTTGCCATACGCTCACGTTACAAGGAAGTCATGATCGATGAGTACCAGGACACGAACGGCGTGCAGGAACTCATCACCTCCCTTCTCTCCAGCGGAGACAACCGCTTCATGGTCGGCGACATCAAGCAGAGCATTTACCGCTTCCGTCAGGCGGACCCGACGATATTCCTCGGAAAGTACAATGACTTCAGCACGAATGAGGCTGCTACAGACCACAGGATCGACCTCAATAAGAATTTCCGAAGCGATGCGGCCATCCTTTCTTCCATCAATTTCATCTTCCGCCAGATCATGACGGAAAGAAATCTGGAGCTGAACTACGGGGCGGCGGAAGCGCTCTACCCGGGACGCCACGAGGAAGAGAGGCCTTCCGATTACTGCGGCGGCTCTGTCTCCATCGGCCTCATCGACAAGGATATCGAAGAGGCGCAGAATGATAATCCCAAGATCAAGGATATGGAAAACATACGCCTCGAAGGCAGGCTGATTGCGGCGAAAATCCGCAGCCTCATCGACAGCAAGGCCAAGGTCATGAACGGCGACGGCACCTTCCGCCCCATCACTTACAGTGATATCGTCATTCTTCTCCGCTCCGTGGCAGGAAAAGCCCCCATCCTTTTGAAGGTCATGGGAGAATACGGCATTCCTGCGATTTCCGACAGGGAAGACGATTACATCCAGAATCCGGAAGTCGAGACGCTCCTTGCGCTCCTCAAGATCATCGACAATCCGCTGCAGGACCTGGCGCTGACGGCTGTCCTGCGCTCTGTCTTCGTAGGCCTTGATGAAGAGGATCTTTCGCGCCTGCGACTTGCCCAGAAGGCTGCCGGTGCTGAGCATATCTGGCCTGTCCTTGGAAATGCGGATCATATCCTCAAACTGGGAGGAGCCGGCCTTGTTTCTTCCTTCCTTTCCCTCTACAAGGAATGGCGCCTGCAGGCTGTCAAGGACGGCGCAGCACCGCTCATCAGGAAGATCATCGCGGATACCGATTACCTCACTTACGTCTCCGGACTTTCCGGCGGCGAATTCAGGAAAGCACATGTCCTTGCCTTCTATCAGCTGGCTCTTTCGAGGGACAGCGGCGCCAGGAGCGGCCTCTACTCTTTCCTCACTGAGCTTTCGCGCCTGACGAAGGACGGACGTAATTTCCGCGCCAAGACGCCTTCTGTCTCTGCCGCCGATGCTGTCCGCATCATGACGATCCACAGGAGCAAGGGGCTTGAATTCCCTGTCGTCTTCCTGGTCGATGCGGCAAAAGAATTCAACCTCCGCGACACGAAGGCAACGGCCGTCTGCCACAAGGACAGGGGAATCGGCATCCAGTACTATGACGAAGAGACCCATGCACGCTGGCCCAGCCTCTACTGGTATTCCGTCCGCTCCGCTTCCGAAAGGGAAAGCAAAGCCGAAGAAGCGCGCCTCCTCTACGTCGCCATGACGCGCGCAAGAGACAAGCTCTTCATTACAGCTACTTTGAAGGATACCATAAGATCCCTTGACCTCTGGATGGCCTCCCTGGCTGGCACGGAAACTGGCGAAGTCCGCCCGCTCCCGTCCTATATCACATCCGGTGCCGCTTCCTACCTTGACTGGATCATGCCGGCGGCGCTCCGTCATCGCTCATCCAAAGATGTATGGGACCGGCTCATGCGCATCCCCTCCTATGCTGACGATGCAGAAGGAGACCACTCTCTTTTCGATATTTCCATCACTCCGGAAACTTCGCTCCTCAGAGCGGATGAAACCGCGGATGCTGCAGAAACGGAAAAGCAGCTGATCGAGGTGGAAGAAACACCGGAGACGAATGCTGACCGCTTCCTTGCTTCCCTTCCTTCTGAGGTACCTGAAGATCTTTCCCGCCGCCTCACATGGAGCTACGCCTTCCCGGGCGCTGCCAATACGCCGGGAAAACTGACAGCCACAGCCGCGGTCAAGCTTCGTGAAACGCTCGAAGCTTCGGAAAGCGATGAACCGCCGTATGCCTCTGAAGTCCTGGCACCGGACCTTCCTTCCCTTCCTGAAACGGAAGAGGGCGAAGAAAATGAGGAAACAGAAGGAATGAAGGAAACGCTTCCTGCCGATTATGCAGAGCCGCCTTCTTTCCTCTCCGGAGGAAAACCAGGCTTTACAGGGACTTCCTTTGGTACACTCATGCATAAGGCGATGGAAATGATAGATTTCAAGACCGTCCCGGCAACAAGGGAAGCTTTAAGAAATGAAATCATGCGCCTTACGGAATCGGGCATCTTCACGAAGGATGAAGAGGAAGTCCTCCTTTCAGAAAGAAAGTACACAAATCCTGTCGCTTCTCTCATCACCTTCGCAGAAAGCTCTCTGGGCACTCTCATGAAAGAAGCAGAGACAGTCAGGAAGGAAATGCCTTTCTCGATCCTCCTTCCTGCGGATTCCTTCTATCCCGACTGCGAAAAGGGCGAGAAGATATTCCTGCAGGGGATCATGGACTGCCTCCTTGAAACGAAGGACGGCCTTACCGTCATCGATTACAAGACGGACCGCGTCATGACCGAAGAGGAACTTCGAGAGCATTACAAGATCCAGCTTCAGGTCTACGGGGAAGCCGCTGAAAAGCTCCTCGGAAAACCCGTCGTACGCCTTTCCCTCTGGGCCTTCCGCTTAGGAAAAGCCATCGACATACCGCTTCACAGGAATTAAAGCAATCAAAAAGGATGTGAACCATTTGGAACACATCCTTTTTTGTAGGCTTGTTTTAATATTACTTGATTCCCAGTGCTTCTTCTGCTGTGGAAGGCATATCCGGAGCCGGTGTATTGAACCATTTTTCATGGAGCTTGTTCAGCGTGCCGTCTTTCTTGAGCTTGGCGATGGCAGCATTGACTTCCTGCTGCAGTTCCTTATTGTCCTTGTTGAAGCCGAAGGCAAAGTACTGGACTTTGGAATCCGGAACATCGACGACGCGGAATGCGCCCTTGCCATCGGTAGCTACGAAGTAATCGGCAGCCGGTTTATCCAGGATGCCTGCATTAGCGCCGCCGGCCTTGAGTTCCATGACGATATCGCTGGAATGATCGAAGTTTCTTGTATTCATGCCTTTTTCAGCCGCATAGTAAGCAGCGGTCGTTCCGACCTGGACAGCAACTTCCTTTTCCTTCAGGAGGTCTTCGACACTGTGGATGTCACTATCTGCCTTGGTTACGATAGCAAGTTTTGTCGCATAGAAAGGAGCGGCGAAGAGGATCTTGTCTGCTCTTTCCTTCGTTGCTGTCATGCCGGATGCCGTCATGTCCACTTCCTTGGACTGCAGAGCCGGGATCAGGCCGTCAAATGCCACGTTCTTGAATTCGACTTTCCTGTTCATGTCCTGAGCAACAGCACGGACGACGTCGATTTCATATCCTGTATAATCCTTGCCGTCCTTGGATTTGAATTCAAACGGCACGTATGTTGCGTTCGTTGCTACCTTCAGCGGTTTCAGACCTTCCGATGATGCCGCTTTCTTTTCACCGCCGCATCCGGCCATGATGCCGGCTGCCATAGCGAGAGAAGCTGCGAGAATGATACCCTTTTTCCAGTTTTTCATATTTTGCACCCCATTGCATACTACATAAATTTAATACCTATTATACAGTCATATACTGCATATGTCCATAGTTTTATTAATATATATGCATAAATATTATAAATTTTCATCTTTGCACTAAAAAAGACTGCGGAAGATGAATGATCATTTCCACAGTCCTTTTTAAAATTAACGGATGACGGTGCCTTTGGTGTCCTTGACGAAGAAGAGGACATTGACAGCAGCCGCAAGATATACGGCGGAGAGCAGGACGAAAGCGGTATTGAAGCCGTTTGTCTGTGCAATCGTACCGATGATGACCGGAGCGAAGCCGCCTACGGCGCGTCCGGTATTGAAGATGAAGTTCTGCGCAGTGGATCTGGCGTCGGTCGTGTAGTTCTCAGAGAGAAGCGTGCCGTAGCCTGCCATCATGCCGTTGCAGAAGAAGCCGAGGAATGCGCCGCCGAAGAGGAGCGCAATCGGCGTGCCGAGATTGACGTAGATATACACCATGGCAGCAGCGCATACGTAGAAAAGAAGGTACGGCTTCTTGCGTCCGAGACGGTCGCAGAGCCAGCCGAATACGAAGATGCCTGCAATCATGCCGATGACAGTGACGATCATCCAGCCGGACATGGACTTGGTGGTCAGGCCGTGTTCCTTCAGAAGGATCATCGGGAGCCATACCATGATGCCGTAGTAGCCGAAGTTCTGTACGCTTGTCATGATGGTGAGCGCTATTGTCGTGATGGTCGTCTTCTTGTCAGCGAAGAGGTGCGCAAGCGGGAATTTCTTTGCTTCTGTCAGCTGTTCTTCTTCTTCAGCCGTCAGCTTCTCGCCTGCATCTTTTCTTGCCTGAAGCGCTTTCTTCATTTCCTTGCGCTTGACCCACATCGGCGGTTCTTTGATGCCGTGACGGGCCCATGCGGCAAGGAGTGCCGGAAGGACGCCTACGAGGAAGAGTCCTCTCCAGCCGTAGTCAGGAAGGACGACAGCAGCAAGGATAGCCGCAAGAACGGCGCCTGCCTGCCAGCCCATCGCTACGCCGGCTGTGGCTCTGGCGCGCTTGGCGCCCGGCCATGTTTCTGATACGAGGGTCATGCCAATGCCATATTCACCGCCAAGGCCGAGCCCTGCCAGGAAACGCAGGATGTCCAGATGGACTGCATTGTCCGCAAAGGCGCATGCGCCCGTGAATATGGAGAAAATAATGATGTGAGGGAGAAGGGGTGCACCCTGCCCCACCAGTCGGCAAAAATGCCGAAGATGTATCCGCCGAGGACCGTGCCTATCAGCGTATACGTGGCAATCATGCCGCCTTCGCCAAGCGTCAGGCCGAATTCACTGACGATGGCCGCCATCGCAAAAGAAAGAATCAGAACGTCGAGCCCGTCCATGGCGTAACCGATGATCGAGGCCCACATGATTTTCCAACGCTCTTTGCGAGTGACTCCTGTTTCCTCAAATTCCAATTCTTCAATTGTTTTCTGCGACATAGTACCCCCCCTGGTGTACAACTAAGAATCCGTAAGCCGAATTCTGCACAAATTGTCTTATTTTACAACAACTTTACTGATTTGCAAAGGGGAAAAATAAAAAAGGCCGAAGATTTTTCCCGGCCTTAATTTTTTTTATTTCTTGTTCATTTTTGTACTTTCTTGCCGACAAGCCCGCCTTCGACTTCCTGCACGTCGAATACGGTGATGAAAGCGGAGGGATCGATGTCGCGGACGACCTGCTTGAGTTTCGTGACTTCCAGTCTGGAAATGACGCAGTAGAGGACATCCTTGTCATCTTTCAGGAATCCGCCCTGCCCGTGGAGGCGTGTCACGGCGCGGTGCATGTCATGGACGATGGCATCGCTGACGTCGTCATAGCATGTCGTGATGATGAAGATGCCCTTGGAGGAATCAAGCCCTGTCGAGACGGCATCAATCATGCGAGAGCAGATGAAGTACGCGATGAGGGAATACATGGCGCTGTTCCAGCTGAAGACGAAGCCCGCGGCGCCCAGGATGAAGAAGTTGAAAAACATGACGATTTCGCCGACAGAAAACGACGACCGGCTGCCCATCCAGATCGCCACGATTTCCGTGCCATCCGTCGACCCCCCGTTCTTGATGACGATGCCTACGCCGAGTCCTATGATAATCCCGCCAAAAATTGTCGACAGGAAGGGATCGTTTGTCGCCGGCATCATTTTCTCAAGCCTGGACGAGCAGAGGGAAAGGACGATGATGGCAAACATGGATGATGCCGCCAGTCTCGGCCCTAAGCTCTTATAGCCCATGTAGAAGAAGGGAACATTCAAAAGGACAATGAGCACGCTGAAAGGGATCCCCGTCAGCGCCTGGATCAGAAGAGAAATACCTGTCACGCCGCCGTCGATGACGTGGTTCGGGATCAGGAACAGGTTCAGCCCTGCAGAATAAATCGCAGCGCCGATTGTAAGACCTATGGCACGCCGGATCTGGCGTACTTTATCTATTCTTCCAAGTGCGTCTGTCATGCTTCCTCCTGAAAATAAAAAACCGCGGCTTGGCCGCGGGTCATATGCTGTGGCGGAAGGGATGGGATTCGAACCCATGAACCTCTCACGAAGTTAACGGTTTTCAAGACCGCCTCCTTCAACCGCTCGGACACCCTTCCATACCTTACTATTATATTTTACATTCCTGAATCTGTCAAATGATTCAGGGAAATCCCCTCTTTTGTCAGCGAGATGACATAAAGAGTATAATAAATAAAATAGCATAATAATCAATATTATACTAAAAAAATACAGTGAGGTTCTTATGGATACAAAACAGAAGATTGATGAAATTCTTTCCGAGACGGGGAAGGCTGTCCTGGGCAAACAGGAAGTCCTATCCCGCATTTTGACTGCCATCCTGGCAGGGGGCCATATCCTGATCGATGACATTCCGGGCGTCGGCAAGACGACGATTGCTGTCGCCTTCACGCACGCCCTGGGGCTCGATTACAAAAGGATGCAGTTCACCCCGGACGTCCTTCCTTCGGATATCACGGGCTTTTCCATGTACGACAAGAATTCCGGCGAGTTCCGCTACATACCGGGCAGCGCCATGACGAATCTTTTCCTTGCCGATGAAATCAACCGTGCATCGCCGAAGACGCAGTCCGCGCTCCTGGAAGTCATGCAGGAAGGAAAGCTTTCCGTCGACGGCAAGACCTACCCCGTCCCGCAGCCCTTCATCGTCATGGCAACGCAGAACCCCTACGGCTCTTCTGGCACGCAGGAGCTCCCTGATTCCCAGACAGACCGCTTCATGATCCGCATCACGGTCGGCTATCCGTCTGCGAAGGATGAAATCGCCATCCTTAAGCATGAGAACATGGTCGCCGCTTCTGAAGTGGAAGCCATCGTTTCTGCAAAAGAGCTGATGGAAATGAGAAAAGAAGCAGCCGCTGTCCACGTCGAAGACTCGATTTACGGCTACATGGTCAATATCGCAAACGCCTCCCGCACACATGCCGACGTCAGCCTTGGCATTTCGCCCCGCGGCACGATGGCGCTTTCTTCCATGTCCAAGGCGCACGCGCTGATGGAAGGAAGAGACTACGTCATTCCTGACGACGTCCTCTCGGTCGCTCCCTACACGCTGACGCACCGCCTGACGCTGACGGGCGACGCCCGCTTTGCCGGAAAGACGCCTGGCTCGGTCCTGGCTTCCATCCTTTCCTCCGTGCCGCGCCCCTCTCTGAAGGAGGACTAAATGAGGCGCTTCCTTTATATTTTCATCTGCATCGCGGCGATCTTTGTCATGACGATCTATGACCTGTATGCAGCCTTTCTCATGGCCGTCATGCTCATCCTTGCGCCCCTGCTTTCAATCCTTCCGATGTACTGGATCAGGAAACGGCTGAGACTTTCCATCAAAGTACCGGCCCGGCTCCTTCGCGGCCACCTGGCCGAAGCACAGCTGACACTTGAAGGCCCGTTCCTTTCCCTCCTTTCATCGCCGGAAGCACTCCTTGGTGCGGAAACGTCCGATGAGACAGTCTCCTTTGACGGCGGCATCCGTTTCATCTTCCGCCGCACGGCTTCCCACTGCGGACGCTTCGACATGGGCGAGGCGCATATCCGCTGGACCGATCCCTTCGGTTTCCATACATTTACCCTCAATGCGGGAAATGTATCCATCATCGTCCTTCCGCTCAAGATGGGTGAATACAAGGCAACGATGAAGACGCTCCGCCTCATTGCAGGAAGCGATGAACCGGAACGTTTCGGTGCCACGCTGTACAAGCCGGGCGACAATTTGCACCTGATCAACTGGAAGGTGACCGCCAGAACAGACGATGTCTATGTGCGTGACATGTATCCCGCCGAAGGCACGAACCTGGTCCTTGCCGCTGACTATGCCAGAAAACCGGATGAACGCGACCTCCTGTGCGACGCACTCTATTCCGCCGGCCTTGCCCTCTGCGCATCCCGCATGAATTTCCTCTTCGCATGGAATGCAGGCACAGGCTCGGTCATCACACAGATGATCAGAAATCAGGAAGACTGGTCCGATGCCATCGCCTCCTTCCTGGCAGGCGGCAGGAAAGACGCTCTGAAAGCAGGCGGCCTTTCTCCTTACGTCCCGATTCTCTATATGACAGATAATCCGGCGCCTTCCGTTTCCCCGTCCCTCCACCCGGTCATCTGGTGCACCAGGGATTCCAGGGAAGCGCAGCTTTCCGGAAAAGACGCGATCATGCGCGCGATGGGAGGCGGAACATGACAAGGAAGTACGTTACCATCTCCTTCATCTCCGCGCTCGCCGCCTTCGGCCTGATCCATCTGGTCTTTTCCCTCATCGGATCCTACGGCTACCTCATGGGAATCAGCGGCGCCTTCATCGTCTTTGCGCTTTCCGTCCTGACGATGGCGGCCGGCTTTCGAAGAAGGACCGCTGTCCTCCTCATTTTCTTCATGACATTCCCGACAGCGCTCCTCCTCTCCTACGGGACGCTGTACCAGAGTGCCCTTTCGGCTTCGATTCCCTTCATCCAGAATCTGAACGAAGCCTACAACCTTGATATGGAAGTACCAAAGCTCCTCATCCGGTTCAGTCCGCTGCCGGCTAGGACCTTCCTCCTCATGGCGATTTCCTGGATCTTCTTTTACGGTTCGACCGCAAGGCTCGGACGCGTCATCGCGACGCTCCTATCCCTGGCCGCCATTCTTTTCTCCTTCTACTTCGGCTTCGAACCGCCGACGCTTTCCATCATCCTTTTGGGCGCTTATGCACTGACGACGCCTGCGATGCTTGGAAACAAGGGCCAGGGCGATCCGGAAGTCGGCGCATTCATTGCCGCTGTCATCCTGGGCGCTGCCCTCTCCCTCGTCATCCCGCCTTCCCGCTATGAGCAGCCCCGTCTCCTCGCCCGCGCGCAGGACACGATCCTCTCCATGACGGATCCCTATGATCCGATCTTCTACGCAGGCAATGCCTACACGGGCATGATGAAGGGAGCCGGCACCGGGAAACTGGGCGATACACAGGGCGTGCGCTACACGGGCCGCATCATTGCCGATATCGAATCGGCCGGCGCGACGAAGCGCATGTACCTCAGGAGCTGGCATGGAAGCGTCTATAAGGACAACCAGTGGAAGGAACTTCCGGCCGGCGATTATGACGACGTCCTTACCCTTTTCAAGGGAAATCAGGGAGAATGGTACGACCAGGGCGCATGGCTCATGGAAGTCGTTTCCAGAAGCCCTGCCCTTTCGCAAAGCCTTGAAAACTACCTGCCTGAAAGAGTGAAGGTGCCGCTCCTCAAGAAGGACTTCGCCGTCGATGCCGTCTACGACAAGAGCCGCTACTTCCTGCTCCCGTATGATGCCAGCTTCGGCGCTCCTCTCTTTGATTACGACCGCGCGCCAGTCAGCCGCGAAGGAAAAGCATACAGCACCTATGTCTGGGACTATCCGGAAGGCGCCGTCCTTTCCTTCTATGACAATGAACGGACAGGCGATGCCTACCTCAGGACATATGAAAACGGCGAAGCGCTTTACCGCAATTTCGTCTATGCCCACTACCTGACTGTGCCGGATGAAGTAAAACCCGCCCTGAAACAGGTGGAAGGACTGACGAAGGTCACAACGATGGCTGAGAAACGCGCCCGCGTCGAACAGATCCAGCGCTTCTTTGCCAAGAACTACAAGTACACGACGCACCCGGGAAAGACACCGGAAGGCAAGGATTTCATTTCCTACTTCCTGACGGAGAGCCGTGAAGGCTACTGTACTTACTTTGCTTCCGCCGCTGTCATGATGCTCCGCGAGTCAGGCATTCCTGCCCGCTACGTGTCCGGCCTTTCCGTCGATAAGAATGAAATCAACGGTGCTTCGCTTTCGCCGCAGGGCCTTCACAAGCTTGGCGTCAATGACCGCCATGCCCACGCATGGGCAGAAGTCTACGTCGATGGCATCGGCTGGCGCCCCTGCGAAGTGACACCTGGCATCGAAGGCGCAGAAAACCCGTTCCCGAATCCGGAAGACAAGAAGAGGAACAACACAGGTGCCCCTGATGCACCGTCGGATCCGAAGGATTCCAAAGGAACGATGCCTGATAATAACGGACAGAAGGACCAGCAGCAACAGCAGCAGAGCCAGTCTCAGCCCCAGCCCAAAGAGCAGCCGGCTCCCAAACAGGCCCAGCAGGTTTCTCCTCGT
>OGEO01001369.1_pt1 | contig 15335 bp, 5 predicted proteins | sample 1570661 | NCBI WGS metagenome assembly OGEO01 (sample SAMEA2582142, study PRJEB24529) | metagenome | biome: Human gut stool | place: China | collected 2011
GTAGTGAGTACTCTCTCCCGTCGGAGATTTCTTCACTACTAATCTTAGTATGTTTTCTACGATTTCACTGATATTTGCATCCATCGTTTCATCAGATTTCAACTTGGCAAAGTATGGGAGTTCTCTATATTTTGAAACATCGTATTGTTTATCTTGATCAAAATCTTCCAAATAAATGATTTCATCGCCTATCCCAGTACCGCTATCCCACTCAAGACCATCCCGTAATCCGTAATCTTTATATCAATCTCTCCCACCTTTTACTGGTCGACCAAGGTAGGCTTTATTTCCGTGCAAATCATAGATTACAGGCACAACTTTTGCGGTAAACATCCCATCAGTATTAATAAAAATTGGTGAAAACTCAACCTTTTCAACCCCTGAATAATGTTCAATAACATAACTTCCAATCTGTTCTTCCAAAAGCCTGAAACCATGTTTGTACAAACCTTGTTCTTTTTTATGGTTCATATAAATCGCACCACCGAAAATAGCTACAAGACCTATCAAGAACATTACCCAAAGCGTTAGCAAATCTTCTTTCTTACTTGTCATAACTTCCCCCTAAAATATTCTTCACAGACTCAACCCTCACTTTCTTCTAAATCTAACAACTTTATAAATTACAGATACAACATTTTCATTCAAGCCCCCATCAGCATCAACGAAAACTAAAACTGTTTACAAAATATTCTGAATAAAAACTATAATTTCCATTATAACATGGTTAGAGCGCTTTCTTTTGAATATGAGAGCAACAAAATTATTAGGATTTGGGTATGAGAAAAGCGCATGAAACATTAATGTTTCATACGCTCATAAGTTTTTAGGTTCCTAATTAGGATAAACTTCTTCTCTTATCGTTTTCTGACCCAAGCTCCAGTATTGGCATCATAGTAACGGCGTTGGCCTTTAACCCAGACGTAACGGCCTTTGACCTGACGACCAGAAGCGTCGAAGTAGAGGTGTTGACCGTTGATGACTTGTTCACCTGTTACGGCTTGGCCTGAGGCGTTAAAGTAATACCAAACACCGCGAGAAATTTGGATGAAGCGACTGGTTACGGCTTCACCACTATTGGCATCAAAGTAGTATTTCTTGCCTTTATAGGTAAGGAGTTTACCCTTGGCTTGGACACCATTGCCTTCAAAGTAGTAAAGTTTACCATTGATATGCTGGAGACCAACTACCTTTTGACCATTTTGGTTGAGGTAAGCCCATTTGTTGGCACCAACTTGGACAAAGCGGTTGGTTACGGCCTGACCTGAGTCACCATCATAGTAACGGCCGTTGGCCCAGGCACCCTTGACTTGGCTATAATCATTGTTGAAATAATAGTGATTACCATTAATGACTTGAGCACCTTTAACCAACTTACCATTGCCATCGACATAGTACCACTTGTTGTTTTCCGTCACAAAGCGTGAACGGGCAATTTCACCACTATCGCCATCAAGGAAGTAACGTTGGTTATTGATAGTGACAAAGTGTCCTTTAATCTGACGGCCTTCATTGTCAAAGTAATATTGCTTACCGTTAATAGTTTGAAGGCCTGTCACGGCATAACCGTTGCTATCGAGGTAATACCAAGCTTTGTTTTCAGGATTTTGCGCAAAACGGTTGACTGCGAGATTTCCTGTATCTGGAATGAAGTAACGTGTGCAACCGTCCGCAAAACGGATGAACTTGTCTTTGGCTTGAATACCAGTCTTTTCATCGAAATAGAAGGTTGTGCCATACATGTCGTGGAGGCCACGATACATTTGACCGTTGCCATCAAAATAGCGAACATCTTGACGAGGACCTGCAAAGTCGTAGAATCCGTTAAAGGCCTGAACCCCTTTAGGATCGTAGTAATAGACGTGACCATCACTGCCTTGGCGAAGGACATGACGTAGCTGAAGCCCATTGTCTAGGAAGAAGTATTTCTTACCATCAATGACCTGTTCACCTGTGACCATGTTGCCATTCTTATCAAAGTAATACCACTGGTTGGCACCGATTTGAATGAAGGTATTCTTAGCAAGGTAACCACTCGTTGAGAGGTATTGGACCTTATCTCCCACCCTACGGAAACCAGTTGCTGTGATTTCTGTCATTTGTTTAGGAAGGAAGGTTTGACCTGCTTTCAGGTTGAAGTATTGGTTTGTGGCGTTATCTTGCAAGACATAGCGAGCTCCTGTGCCTTGGATATTGCTTCCATTGAAATACTTGGCTGACCATTGCGTGATTTTCTCATTGGTTGTCAATTTACGGCCATTTGAAATCTGCACGCGCTCAAAGATAGCTGGGTATTTAGCCTTCAATTCATCAAGGAAGACACCACCGTACTTCCCTTGGAAGTCATTTCCAAAGGTGCGTGTTTTAGCTGCATAGAGACTATTGTAGATTTCGGCATTTGGACGTGGTGTGCCGTAGCTGTTGGTACGTGAGGCTGTTACTACTTCTTTTCCAGGAAGATTGTAAATTTGATCTGGAACCCAGTCAGCAATGGCTGAGATACCTTCTGCGTGAAGGGCACGAAGGGCATCCATGAGGTCTTTGAGTGAACCGTATTTGTTGTTCTTACTCATGGCAATATCGTAGCGGTCCTCGAAGGCGTACCCATTTTCAATGATAGAATCCAAGAAAGTGCCGTCTTGGCTAGACACATATTGTGGTGCAAATTCAAAGGAAGTGATTCCCCACTCTTTGAAGAGTTTGGCATTTTGAGCAATAACACGGTTGGTGTACTGACTTGGTGTCTTAACGAAATCTTGGAAGTTTGAGAAGCCCTCGTAAATGACTTGTGAATCAAGAGCTGCTGATGATTCAAAGACCTGCTCACCCTTCTTGGTTGTCGAAGCCTTGGTGCGGGCATCTTGGTTTTCTGAGGCACCTACTGGCACCCAAACTGCCAAATAACCTGAAACTTCAACGGTTGAATGACCAGTAATATCGTCTGCTGTGAAAGTCAAGTTCCCTTGATTGTCCGTATAGCGAACCAATCCTGCTGGCACATCAGAATCCTTGAGGTAGGTCGCAAGTCCTGTCGATTTACTGAGAAGCAATGGACGGTAGGCCTGATTTTTGTGGGCAGCTCCCATATTGACCACTAGACGGTCATTTGCTCCCAACTTCATATCTGGACGGTTAGCTGTAAGGACGAGCATTCCTTGGTTGCGTGTTTCAGCAGTACCAAGCTGGTTGGCTTCTTCTGCTCCTTTACCATAACGCACAGATGACATGATTTCATAGCCATTAAGCTTAGTGACCTTCATGTCTTGACCACCTGCTACATATTTAATGCGAGCACGAAGCAGGGCATCGATGGCATTATAGTACGGTGATTTTTGAGCCATATATTGGCCATCGTCGGTAAAGAGGTCCCCGTAGTAAACACGAGTGATACTGTCCTTGTTGGTCAACATTGTGGCATAGGCAGCTGGGATATTGTACTGGGTGTACTTTTTATCAGCCTTGCGCATGTCCGCATTATAGATTTCGAAGGCCTGTTTGAGCTCATCCATAGTGAAGGTGAAACCATCTGTTTTTGGATTAATCTGCTTGCTGATGATATTAGCCAAAACAGCTTGCACTTCACTATCATGGGCTCGCACGAAAATATAATTGGCATCACGTGGCGTGTGTTTCTGCTCACTTGAACGATTGTTAAGAGAGTTAGTAATCACTCGCTCCAAGCTACCACGGTAATTGCTCTTACGCAAGAAAGTTGTCAAAAGTGTTTCACGTAGTGGATTGTCAATGGACAACTGGGCACCCTTGGTATCCTTGTTATATTGATGATCGTTGTAGGACCAAGCTTCAAGGATTGACAAGTGAGCAATGGCGTTGGCTTCATTGTCTGCGACACGGTATTTTTCCTTGAAGTAGTCAGAAGCAATCTGCAAGAGATCCGCATCCACATTGTCCACCGCATCGATACGAACACCGTCAAAGTTGGCACTTGGATCATTGCCAAGGATAGAACCAATGTTCATGATGTAGTGGAGCCAGTTTAGTTGCTCTGCCTGAACAGCTGGGTTAGAGTTGTCGATATCGTTAGCCAAGAGCAACTCGTAACCACCATTTGAACGGTCAATATGATATTTGCGTGTCCCCGTTTGGTTAGTCGGTGTGCGGTTCATGAGACGGAAGTCTGAATTGGCATGACTTGTCGCACTATTATTTAGGAAGGTCAGTGCTCCTCCTTGCAGGTGATCTTTACCAACTAAGAGATTGTCCTCACTCTCAGAGTTCCAGCCAGGCTGTGTTTTGATGAAATCTGACATCAACTGGCGAAGCCAAGTGGTATTGCCCTCACGACCAATACGTTCCTCGATTCCTCGTTGCACCGTTTCGGCAGCGGCTGCCAAGTCATAGCTCATCATGTCGGTCGTATAGGTCTTATCACTAAAGCCTTGTTGACTCATATAGTTGAGGTAGTTGACTTGTGTCACCTTGTCTGGCCACCAAGTCATCAAAAGGGGACGATAATCTTTCTCAGTTGAAGCTGTCCAATTCTTCCCATCCTTCAAAATCTGTTTTGGACGGTACCAGCTATCAGCCGTCAAGAAATTATCTAAGTGTTCAAAACTCTTACTTGACGTATCATAGGCCTGGTTATAAACCGCATAGATAGAGTTATTTGGAATGGCATCGGCACGATACAAAGGTTTACTTTGATCCACCATAGCCCCAGTCTCATCGAAATAATAAAGACGACCATCAAGTTCAATCGCTGTGTTCTTTTTCACAACGCCATTTTCAACATAATACTGCTTGCCATCAATAGTCTTCAAGTTGGAAGCTACTGGTTTATAGTCAAGACTTGGCTGACTTGGTTGGACTGGCTTATTAGGTTGAGACGGTTGACTTGGTTGAACAGGTTTGTTGGGTTGATTTGGCTGCGTTACAATGGTCACATTGGGTGTAGTTCCATTTGGACTTGTCACCGTCACGTTTGGCTTAGGAGTGTTTGGTCCTGTGATGATGGTTACATTTGGTGTCGTACCGCTGGCCGTAATCGTGATGTTAGTATTGCGGTTGGCATTGATACGAATAGTGCTGTCAGCAGCGCGTGTGGCAATTGATGGCGCTGCATTGGTCAATACTCTAGGTCTTGCTTGTTCTGTCACACTTGGAGTAGACTGAGCACTTGTTTGCCCAGCTACTTGAGTTGATGTCTGACCTTGTGACACCTGTTCAGTAGTCTGTGTCTCTTGGCCACTGGATTGAGTTTGCGAAGATACTGCCACTTCTTGACTGGCAACTGGACTAGTTTGTGCTTGAGCAGTTGCCTCCTGGCTGACTGCACTTGTCGCCGCCTGGAAGCTTGTTTCGTGACTTACGCTGGCTGTTGCTACTGCTGACACACTTGCTTGAGCACTAGCTTGCTCAGTAACAGTTGTTGTCGTCACTAGACTGGCAGTCCCATCCTCACTCAGTTGCTGCAAGCCGTCACCGTTAGGTGCGCTCGTCTCATCGGCCTCTACTTTTCCTTGAGCTAGGAGGCTTCCACCTGCCAAGGCAACCATTGAGAGAGTGGTCACCCCAATAGTTACCCAGTTTTTCTTAACCTTGTGTAGTTTAAAACGTACCTTATTTTCCATCTATATCAATCATCCTTTTTTCTGTTGTCGTCTCTACTCTATGATATATTCAGACAAATTACAAATAGGAAAAAATCATCTTCTTTTCATAAATCTCTGCCGCAAGCTCAGTTATATTAACTTTGATTAGTAAAAATGAGACCTTACACCATATGTAAGGTCCTAAATAGAGTTTTTTTGCTTCTCAAACTCCTTCAAACGCTTATCTTCAAAGGCTTTTGAAGATTAAAGCAAGCTTCAATTAACCTTAAGAGATAGCAAAACTATGAGAGAAGTAGCCCCTAAAAAGACAATTCTGAAAAGAAAATTTTAGATAGAAAGACTCTAGTTTTTCATCTGACTAAGACCAGGTCCTGTCTATGAGGAACAAAAATTAAAAATATAAATGATTTACACAGGTGAATTCTTATTTGACTAACGAAACTAAATATAGAATCTTTTATGTCAGTTCTTTAACATTTTTGATAATTCCGTTAGTTTCTGTTGTTTATTCTTAAAAAAGGATTATAATAAGGCTAGGTGAACATGTAAGCGTTTTAATTTTGCTTTAAAGGACACTTGGGGGATTATCTAAAAGATTGATATTAGTTACCTAATGCCTAAATACGGTTTATTGTAGGGTAATCATTCCTAAGTTGCTCAACCATAAAACTAGGGCTCATAAAAAGAATACAGCATCATTTCAAACTAGAGCTCTAGAGGGGACGCCTCATACTAGTAAGCTCTAGTTTTTTGTGTCTTAGAAGCCCAAAATAAACGAGATCTTCCATGCTTAGAAAGGAGGAAAATTCCGAACGGCTCTCGTTTTTCTAGAATCATTTCGTCAGAACTCATGTTTGCCTTGAACAGTCTCGTAATACCGAAATTGAGGAGACTTGGAGAAATAAGGATTGTCATAAAAAGATTAACTTACATCGTTAGGGACTCTACCCAATGCTCACTTTTCATAAACTCTCATGACAGCCCTTATTTTGCAGTATGTAAAAAGTTTAAAATGAAAGGAGAATTACCATGGAAAAGAAAGTACATTTTAAACTTCACAAAGTTAAAAAACATTGGGTAACTATTGCAGTGACAGGACTTGCTTTGGGATTGAGTTTTGCAGGACTCAGCTACGCTTCAGCTGAAGAACAGCCTACCCCTGTTAATGAAGCGACTGTTGAAGCCATCATCAAAGAAGGCGCTATTGACGTTGAGGCTCCAGCGACTAATGAAGCCACAGCCAAACCAGTAGAAAACACACCTTCTACTGCTTCAAGCGAAACTGCTACAGTATCAGAAGCACCAGTAGCTGCCTCTGAAGTGGCTTCATCAGAAACAGTCTCTGAAAAACCAAGCTCTGAAGTCACAAGCACATTTGTTTCAGCCTCTGAAACACAAAATTCAGAATCTAAATCATCTGTCGCAACAAGTGTGACAGAAAAAACTGCGGAAGAAACTGCATCCCATGAAGACCGTACTATAGATGTTACCGACAGAGGTATTTACCCACCTCCACCATGGTCTTCTCGAGTGGAAAATGTTACAGGTGGTGAGTATTACACTGACGATGATGGTTTTTGGCATTATAGAAATGAAAATGGCGATGACTACATTGATGGTCATACTATCGATGGTGTTAAGGTTTATTTTGACTATAAAGGTAGACAAGTAAAAGGAAGATTTGGCTTAGATCAACACTTTTACGATAAAGATTCTGGTGCTCTAGTTACGTCCAGTTATGTCAATGATGGCTATAACACCTACTATGTAAACAAAGAAGGTTATAGGCTTATCGGTCATCAAAAAATTAACGGAGATTGGACATACTTTAACGATTCTGGCGCCCAGTTAAAAGAGTCATTCGACCCTGAAGGTCGTTATTATGACGAAAATGGTCGACGGACTGACCTCGGTACTAATCACTATTTTCAATTACATAATAAGTGGTACTACATCGGAAATGATGGCAAGATTTTAAAAGGACCTCAAACTATCGACGGTGTTAAAGTCTATTTTGGTAATTATGATGGTATCCAAGTAAAGGGTGACTTTGCTAGTGATGAGCATTATTATGACAAGGATTCTGGTGCCTTGGTGACTAATCGCTTTGTTCATTCAATATACGACTTCTATGTAGATGAAAATGGTAATAGAGTTACAGGTCAAAAAAACATTGGAGGTACTTGGTACTACTTTGCACCTGCACAAATCAAAGACGAATTTGGTCCTGATGGCTATTATTATGATAAAGAAGGTAAACGAACTGATTTAGGTATCAATCGCTATTACCAACTTCACACACACTGGTATTACATTGGTAAAGATGGCAAGATTTTAAAAGGACCTCAAACCATTGATGGCGTGAATGTATATTTTGACACTGATGGCAAACAAGTTAAAGGGCACTTTGCAGCTGATAACCGTTTTTACGACAAAAATAATGGTTGGCTCGTCACCAATCGTATTGTGAATATGTATGGTGATAAAACCTATTACATTGATGAAAACGGCTATAAGTATACTGGTGTCAAAGAAATCAATGGGGCATTGTATTATTTTGAACCTGAACAAGTTTTTAATAAATTTGCCGAAAATGGTCGTTATTATGATGATAAAGGTAAACAAGTTGATTTCGGAACAAACCGCTTCTTCCACTTAAATGGATATTGTTACTATGCTGGAGATGACGGCACAATTTTAACAGGCAGACAAACGATTAATGGTATGGATGTTTACTTCGAGAACACTGGTGTCCAAGTCAAAGGCAGATTCATATCTGATTATTCAGGTAAGAATTTCCGCTATTATGATAAGGATTCCGGTGCCTTAGTCAAAAATCAATACGTTATTGCCTATAATGGTACTACTGGTCAAAACGAGAGATATTATCTGGATAATCAAGGACAACCATTAACCGGACCTCAAACCATTGATGGAAAGCAAGTGTACTTCCACGAATTAGGAAATTACTCTAACAATTACGGTGGTTGGCAAATATTCGATAATTTTGCTGAAGGACGGTACTATGATCAAGATGGTAATCTCGTTGACCTTGGTAAAAACCGTTACGTCCAAATCAAAGAAAATTGGTACTATGTTGGTAATGATGGAAAAATCTTAACAGGATACCATACAATTGATGGTGTTGATGTCTATTTTGATAACAATGGTGTACAAGCAAAAGGAACATTTGACTCTAATGACAGGTTCCACGATAAAGATACTGGAGGATTAATTTATAATCAATTCATTACAGTCAAAGATAAAACTTACTATATAGACGATAAGGGTAATCCCGTTAAAGGGTTAGCTGTTATCAAAAATACCGAATACTTCTTTGACAAACAAAAGGGAACTCAAATAAAAGGTGATTTCGCCGTGAATGGTAAATACTATGATGGTATCACTGGAGCTCTTGTAACCAATAGCTATGTGCGAGTCGGATCAGATTGGTACTATGTAAATAGTAAAGGTAGACGACTCAAAGGAGCTCAAATCATTAATAATGTAGCCGTTTACTTCAACCCTCAAAATGGTAAACAACTTAAAGGTGGATTTGACGAAGACGGTTACTTCTACGACAAAGACTCTGGTGCCAAGACTGATTTAGGAAAGAATCACTATGTGCAAATCAACGATGCTTGGTATTATATTGGTTCTGAAGGTAAAATCCTAAAAGGAGAACAAACTATTGATGGTGTACAAGTCCATTTCGACACTATTACTGGTGTTCAAGTTAAGGGTAACTTCATTACTAAAGATGGACGATTAATTACTGAAAAGGATCATGCTAGCTATACTCCGGCTGAAAAATTCTTCGATAAAGATTCTGGCGCCCTAGTCAAAGGTCGTTACTTTACCCATAAAGGCAAGTGGTATTATGCTAATGATCAGGGAATCTTACTAAAAGGGTCTCAGACCATCGATGGTGTAAATGTCTATTTCCACCCTTACTACTTCGGTGGTCAAGCTAAGGACCTTGTTTTGGACGGCTATTACTATGATAAAGACACTGGTGCTCGGCAAGAAATCCCTAAAAATACATTTTTCAAGGCCGGAAACAAATTATACTACTTTGATAGTAATGGGGATTTCGGTAGAATGACAATAGATGGAAAAGACTATTGTGTTTATTCTTGGGGTGAAGTTATTCGAGGTGGATTAGGACCCTACAACACTCTTCCATATTATGATGAAGAAACAGGTGCTGCTATCCACAAAACCGGTCTCATAAAATCAGGCAATAATTGGTTTTACCTTGATGAAAACGGTCGAAAAGTCAAAGGGCTACGAGAGATTAATGGTAAGATCTATTATTTCTCTGATGGACCAGAATCAAGATATGGGCATTATTATGATCAGGTCCGTGGCTTATTAGTTAACCCTTATAATGAAAATTACTATAATAGCACTTCAAAAGCTGCACCTACATACTTCTTTGATGCTGAGACAGGTGCTGCTTTAACTAACCAATTCTTTAACTGGGAGGGAGATTGGTACTACTTTGGTCCTGACGGAAAAGCGCTTATTTTCGATCAAGTTATAAACGGACAACATCTCTACTTCAGAAATAATGGTAAACAAGTCAAAGGACAATTTATCTCAGATTATAAAGGAACTCGCTATTATGATGAAAATTCTGGCGAACTTGTTACTAATCAGACACGTACCATTAACGGAGTAACCTATCTCTTTGATGAAAACGGACGTCCTACTCAATTGTGAGATTTATCTTATTATAGTAAGTATGTTTGTCTAAATGTTCTTTAAAAAAACACAAAAGGAAGTCGACAGTTGGTCAACTTCCTTTTTCATATAATCAATCACTGTCATTCAAACAGAACCCAATTATGACATTTTTTTAACATTTACGATTATCTTGTAAAAAAACTTGTTTGTAATTAAAAAAGTATTATAATAAAGATAGGTGAGCATGTAAGCGTTTTACTAAAACGTTGAAAGTGTACTACAGAGGGATTAGGATTAGGAACTTGGCTTTAGAATTCTAACGTCAAAATAATTTTTTATGCATGAAAACTGGTCCTTAGGCACTTTGGCATGATAATCTAAGGCTCTTTTCATACACACATCTGTCTATAATACAAAACTAGAGCTTTAGAGAGAATGTTTCAAACTAAAAGTTCTAGTTTTTTGTATTTAAAGACATATGCCATAGGCTGGATTCAATAATAAAACGAAAGGAGAGAAATAAAAGTATTAGGATAAATAAGTGAAGACACTTGTTTCTAGATATGAATTACACAGCATAAGCATATTCTCCTTGCCACACGTTTGACGTGCTCCCCTATAAAATCTTCTTATGGTCATGACATGAGAGATTTAGATATGGGACTCAGTCGTTTTAACAGATTTGCCTACTTTTAACACTATTTTAACGGCGAGCTCCTTTATAACCACCCAAACATCGGTGTTCATTTTATGAAAGGAGTCTATTATGAATACTGAAATGAATTATCCATGGCACGTGTACAAGAAGCACCTTGTGGCACTTTCTTGTGTAACCGCACTAGCTGCTTTTTCCCTAGTTGCTCGCCCTGCATTTGCGGAAGAAGTAAAAGCATCTGATACGAATGCTAAGACCGAAGTTGTCGCACCTGCTATAGAAAATGTAGTGGCTACTGTTGAGACTAAGACACTTGATGAAAATCCAACAGCAACTACAACAGATGCACCAACAGGCACAAGCATTATCACTAGCGAAGCTACAAGTGTTACCACTGATACTACAGCTATTCCTGAAACAGCTAAACCCGCTTCAGAGGCTTCAAGTACAGTTATCTCTGAAACAAATTCAACAAGATCAGAAATACCTACTTCTAAAACAGGAGCTACAGTAAGTGAAACTGCTAGTATGGAAAACGCTAGATATGAGGACATCTCAGAAAATCGACTTAAAACTGATGTTTCTTCCTTCAATAACGATGAAAACACAGAAATTCAAGACGAAGATCCTGAAGAAAATATTACAGGTGGTCAATGGTATAGTGACGTACAAGGTAGTTGGCACTACAAAAAAGACGGTAAAGACCTTATAGGCGCACACGTTGTTGACAATCAGCACGTGTATTTCCATGAAGATGGTAAACAAGCCAAAGGTGAGTCTGTCCAACGTAATAACCATTATTATTTCTACGACCAGAATCTAGGGCATAGGATAACTGAACAGTTTGTCAAGGTAGCTGATTTTCCTCACGATGAATACCGTTACTTTGGTAAATATGGTGTGGCTGTAACAGGCTGGCAAGATATTAATGGAAACCGTTACTATTTCTATCCTGACACTGCGTATAGAGTCTCCATTCCTTGGTACCAAGGAGATTGGGATGACTTCCATAAAGTTTACATTGATAGCAAACCATACTACTTTGGACATGATGGTGAACTTTGGCGAAACCGCTATGTCAGATCTCTAGGGGGAATTCCTGGTGGCTATAAGAGCATGGATTTCGGAACATTTTACCTCGGCGATGACGGACAATACGTTACAGGCTGGCAAAAGAAAGGCGAAAAAGAATATTATTATTTTGAATACGGACGACAAGCTCGAGGAATCGGATTCAACAACAATGACAGCCAAACCAATGTTATGGGGCAATTTATTAGGTTCCCAGAAGGTATCCGTTACTTTGAACCTTATACTGGTGAACTTGTCAAAAATCGTATGATTTATAACGACAAGAATATGCTTTTTGAATATTCACATGGTTATATTCCTGGATGGCTCTATTTCGATAAAGACGGTATTGCAGTAACTGGACTTCAACAAGTTTGGGGTGAATACTACTACTTCCGTGATGCAGCTGGTCTCCCAATAAGAGTTCAGGGAGAAATTGTAGACTACAAGGGACATAAGCTTTACTTCGATCCAAACAATGGTCAAATGTGGCGTAATCGTAATGCCAATATTGATGGAAAAAATTATCATATTGATGAAAACGGCTACCTTACAGAGATTTAAGTCATCAATCAATTGTAATTAAGTTATTTTTGCATTATTTCAGTTTTTAAACTGAAAAGATTTTAAGATGAAGGGGAATTTATCATGATTACGAAAAGGACTAACCCAAAGAAACACCTTGTTGCTTTATCCTGCGCAACCGCTCTAGCTACTTTTACTTTAGTCGCACGACCTGCATTTGCGGATGAAGCGAAAACACCTGAAACTTCTAGTCAACCAACTGAGATTCTTGCACCTGCACAAGAAACTGTAGTAACTAATGTAGAGGTCAAAGCGCCTACTACAAATCCTATCTCAACTAATACTGAGCTACCTACTAGTACAAGTACGGTTCTTAGTGAAGCTCCTAGCAGTGAAGTCGCATCATCTGAATTAGCAAGCGAATCACCAGTAGAAATCACTTCTGAACAAGAAATTAGCAATCAAGATAATCAGGCAAATAAAACTACACCAATTAAAACAGCAACTTCAGAAGCCTCTGCTACAAAAACTTCGGTAGAAAAAGTCACTGAACCTGTTCCTGTCGAAGAAACAAAAACACCTACAAAAAACAGTGAACAACCTGCCCCAATCGATGAAAATGAAAAGCCAGTCACACCTTCTGTAACACTTGAAAATGCACCTCATATTTCTGGTGGACATTATTATAGTGATGATAATGGTAACTGGTATTACAAGGATGCAAACGGCAAAAATCTTGTCGGTCTGAACTATGTGGATAATGTTCCTGTTTACTTTAGCCAAGACGGTATTCAAATCAAAGGTGGTTTTGCAGAGGATGGCCGATACTATGACAAAGATTCTGGTGCTCTTGTAACCAAGACCTTTAAAGAACTCTTAACTTATATTGGTCGTGATGATATCAACGGTCAAAACATTTATACTACTGATTGGTACTACCTTGATGCCGACGGACGGCCACTTAAAGGTCCTCAAAATCTTGGTGGTACAAACATGTACTTCTTCCCTAATGGGGCACAAGTTAAGGGACGTTTTGCTCCTGATGGACATTACTATGACAAAGATTCTGGTGCGCTTGTAACTAATAGATTTGTTCATATTTATAACTGGAATTTCCAAAATCAAGACGGAAATCGTGTTCTTAAATTTATGCTTACTATTCCGAACGACTCTGCTATAGGATCTGACGGTAAATCACACTTTATTGATATGAGCCACTATCCACTTTCCAGCAATGACTTGGATCGTGAGGACTATTACTACTACGTTGATGCTAAGGGTAACAAACTGACAGGACCTCAAACCCTAAACGGCATCCATGTCTACTTCGACCAAAATGGTAGACAACTTAGAAGTGAGTTCAAATTTGACGAAGATGGTACCGTTCATTATTACGATGCAAAAAACGGTGCACGCGCTGAAAATACCATTGTCAGAACCAACACTGGTGCTTTCAAATTCGATGCAAATGGTAATGGACATTTGATGGAACCTGGTGAAGAAACAGACACTCCCGTCATTCCTACAATCTCCCTAGACAAGGCACCACGAGTTTTTGGTGGTCACTATTATAGTGATAACGAGGGCAACTGGTACTACAAGGATGCAAACGGTAAAAACCTCATCGGTCTCAACTTCGTTGACAACATTCCAGTCTACTTTGACAAGGATGGCAAACAAGTCAAAGGACGTTTTGCAGAGGATGGTCGCTATTTTGATAAAGACTCTGGTGCACTTGTAACAAAACGCTATCTTGAAACTGAAGATGGCAACTGGGTTTACGTCAATGATAAAGGTGATAAACTCAAGGGAGAACAAACTATCAATGGTGTTAAAGTCTACTTTGATGATTTCACTGGTATACAAGTCAAGGGACATTTTGCACCAAATGGTAAATACTATGATAAAGATTCTGGTGCTCTCGTAACCAATGCTTTTAAAGAAATCTTAACTTATATTGGTCGTGATGACATCAACAATCAAAATGTCTATACTACTGCCTGGTACTATCTCGATGCTGATGGTAAGCCATTAACAGGACCTCAAACCTTTGGAAATAGTCGCTTTTACTTCCTTCCTAATGGCGCACAAGTCAAGGGACGCTTCGCCCCTGATGGACACTATTATGATAAAAACTCTGGTGCTCTCGTCACTGATAGCTTTGTTCATGTCTACAACTGGAATTACCGAAATCTCGATGGTGATCGCATCTTCCACTTCACTATTACCATTCCTGGAAATGATCTCGTAGATCAGGATGGACAGTACCCAAGAGAAAGTAAAGATTTAGATCGTGAAGATTTCTACTACTATGTTGATGCTAAAGGGGATAAACTGACAGGACCTCAAACCTTAAACGGCATTCATGTTTACTTCGACCAAAACGGTAGACAACTTAGAGGTGAATTCAAATTTGACGATGACGGAACTGTCCACTATTACGATGCTAAGAATGGGGCACGCGCTGAAAATACCATTGTTAGAACAAACACTGGTGCCTTCAAATTCGATGCTGACGGTAATGGACATTTGATGGGACCTGATGAAGTATAAAAATATAATTCAAATAACAACTATTGATATCGCTTAATTAATCTGATTTAGAAATCGTTAAAAAGGGCTCTTTTCTACCATTTGTCAAGTCTATCAAGGCTTTAAGTAAAAAAAGAGATAAGACAGTAACTATTCTGAGGTTACTGTCTTATTTTTAACCCTTTTTTATCCATAAATGGGCATGCTAAAAAAACACCTCATCTGGTATTTTTTGAAACAAGGTGTTACAATAATACGGCATAGACAGCCTTATCGATTTTGGGTCAAAG
>OGEO01001378.1_pt1 | contig 15213 bp, 10 predicted proteins | sample 1570661 | NCBI WGS metagenome assembly OGEO01 (sample SAMEA2582142, study PRJEB24529) | metagenome | biome: Human gut stool | place: China | collected 2011
AAGAAAACATTAGGCTGAAAAATAATGTATAGATATGCACTATATAGTGAATATTGGGGAATTTAAAATAGAAAGCAGTATTTTGCCAATTAATTTCATGATGGCATGCACAGGAGAGGGCATCAGTTCCTTTTATCCTCCTGTTCCTTTGTACTGCCCGTATAACCAAACATGGTGTTCGGGTCTACCTCAAAGAACCTGCACAGTATCATTACCTCAATATCAGTGGCAAGCCGCTGGCCCTTTTCTATCCTGAGGATGGTAAGTTCCGTGAAGCTGTATCCCTGCTGCTGGAGTTTTATGGCTAGTTTCCTCTGCGACAGCTTCCTATCCTTGCGAAGCTGGCAGAGACGTTGACCAATCAGGTTTTTTCTGGGTTCGAGATTGTAAGAAATTTTCATGAAGTTCCCTCTGTAAGCTCTGTATATTTCTAATGATGAAGCAGTGTTTTTCATTGTAATGTGATTTAATCTAACTTTGGTATCTAATAATGAAGTATAAAAAATAAAGTAGAAAAATCCATTGGTTTATGATAGACTGATAAAGACATTTTATACTGCCGGACCAAAAGAAAGGAAGCAGCATTTTTCCGGGCCAGGGCAGAGGTTTCAGACAGGAGGACACATGCAGAGGATCGCAAAATTTGAAAAGATAAGTTTCGGACAGTTTAAAACTGACTGGATTGATACATTTCCAGGGACATCCCAGGAAGCGGTGACACAGATATATGAGGGAATCCAGATGCCCAGGCGGGCCACCTCAGGCTCGGCCGGTTATGATTTTTTTACTCCGGTGGAGATAACTTTAAAGCCGGGTGAGACAATCAAGGTACCCACAGGAATCCGTGCCAATATGGAGGAGGGCTGGGTCCTGCAGATATTTCCGCGCAGCAGCCTGGGATTCAAGTTCCGTCTCCAGCTGAATAACACGGTGGGCATCATTGACAGCGATTATTTTTATTCTGACAATGAAGGTCATATTTTTGCCAAGCTGACAAATGACACCAATGAGAATAAAGTGGTAGAATTGAAGGCAGATACAGGCTTTATGCAGGGAATCTTCGTTGAGTATGGGATTACCGTAGATGATGATGTGACAGATGTGAGAAATGGCGGGTTTGGAAGTACGACGAAGTAACTCGCTGCGGCACCTTCGCAGTTCTATGGGAAATACAAAAGCAGGTAAATGTGATGAATTTATCAATCACAGATACCTGCTTTTGTTATGCTTAAGCTTTTTTCAAATTTTGCAGAAAGCCTTTTTCAAACAGGCTCCCGCAGGAAATCTCTTTAAAGACCACCGGGAAGATTACTTTGATGCTCCCGCAGGAAATTTCTTTAAAGATCACCGGAGAGATTACACTAAAGGTGTTCCGGCAGCTTCTGCTTCTCGCGCATTCTGTAAAACAGTGTCAAATGCGATAGCAGCCTTATTGTACTCTTCGTCGCTTTCAATATTGGAAAGCATGGGAGCACCCTCTGCAGTGCGGGTGAAGGAATACAGATAAACTTCACCGTCATGATTCTGGCCCTCTTCGTCAAGAGGAAGAAGCGCAATATACTCCTTTGCATCTACCGGGAAAATGGTAAGGATGGCGCATTCTACCTCAGTATCATCCTCCATGGTAAGAGTAATGGTGCTGTGCTGGTTTGCATCAGTGCTGCATCCGCCGCATGTGGAACAGTCGGAACCGCCGCAGGATGAGCTGCTTCCACAGCTGCTGCAGGAGTTTGTCATATCTGAATCACTCATTAAAAATACCTCACTTTATAAAAAATTTGTATTTATATGTTACCTGTGAAAAAACATGTTCATGCTGTAAAACAAGGTAACACCGGGACTTCTTTAGCTTCGTTTTCACTGGTAACGGTATGCCCGGACAATATTTAGATTGTACCAGAAAAATAGGGTTTTGTGAATAGGGAAATCTGTGTTATAATGAAGAAAGTGTTAGAATATATTGAATATTCACAGGCAATATCCTATGAGAGGTTTTGGGTGAATGAAGTTCACTGGAAACTTTGAAAAAATGGGCAAAATCATGTACAGAAGGATTTTTGTGCATCATATAAATTTTTACAGATTGGAGAACAACATGAAGCTTGTATCATGGAACGTAAATGGAATCCGTGCCTGTATCACCAAGGGCTTTGAAGAAAGCTTTGCGAAGCTGGACGCAGACATTTTCTGTCTTCAGGAGACCAAATGTCAGGAGAACCAGGTGAAGCTGGAGCTTCCAGGTTATTATCAATATTGGAATTATGCGAACCGCAAGGGATATTCCGGAACAGCTGTTTTTACAAAAAAAGAGCCGTTGTCCGTGACCTACGGACTTGGAATAGAGGAACACGATAAAGAAGGACGTGTGATCACTGCAGAGATGGATGATTTTTATCTGGTTACCGTATATACGCCCAATTCCCAGTCAGAGCTTCGAAGACTGGAATACCGCATGGAATGGGAAAGAGATTTTCTGGCTTATCTTCTGAAGCTTCAGGAGAAAAAGCCTGTGATCTGCTGTGGAGACATGAATGTGGCACATCAGGAAATTGACCTGAAGAATCCTAAGACCAACCGGATGAACGCAGGCTTCACAGATGAAGAGAGAGCCTGCTTTACCAGAACTCTGGAAGCTGGATTTATTGATACATTTCGTTACTTTTATCCGGAGCTTGAGGGCGCCTACTCCTGGTGGTCTTACCGATTTAAGGCAAGAGAGAAGAATGCCGGATGGAGAATTGACTATTTCATCACCTCTCCGTCCTTGAAAGAGAATCTGGAAGATGCGAAGATTCACAGCGAGATAATGGGGTCCGACCATTGTCCTGTAGAGCTGGATCTGAAATTTTAGACCATAGGGAGTCCTGTATGGCAGGTTCTGGGGATAAACAGATATCATCGGATGATTCTATTTCATGAGAAAGATTGCATTGTGCAGATTCCCTTTGGGAAACGTGCTCTGTGTACAAAAATGGCTACAGACGAGACAGCAGACAAAGACAGGAGGGCTTATAAAGTGCCAATACCGGGAAATAAGAGCGTGGTTGTGACATACGGTTATCCTCTTTTACTTGGGGTAACCCAGATGGCAGATGGATATAATTTTGCAGTGGAAGCGGAAGAGGATTCCGAGGTTTACCTGCTCCTTTACAGGAAGAGGGGAAGAGAGCCCTTTTATGAGCTCCTTCTGGATGAAAAATATCGTACAGGACGGATTTTTTCTGTCTTTATGAAAAAATTAAATGTAACCAATCTGGAGTACAATTTTAAGATAAACGGGGAAATCTATCTGGATCCCTGTGCCAGCAGGATCAGCGGAAGAGAGCACTTTGGGGCAGAGTGGGAGGAAGATCCCCACAAGGTGCGCTGCGGCTTCTGGTCCGGAAATGGTTATGACTGGGGGGATGAGAAAGCACCGGAAACAGACTTTGAAGATATGATCCTCTATAAAGTACATGTCCGGGGATACACCAGGCAGGCTAAGCTGCCGACAGGTCTCCGGGGAACTTTTTCCGGTCTGGTACAGATGATCCCATACTGGCAGGAGCTTGGCATTAATACAGTAGAGCTTATGCCGGCCTATGAATTTATGGAGGTGGTTCCGCCAAAGGAGCCAGACGGTCTGGTTTCCCAGAAGGGGAAAAAAGACGAGGTAAATTACTGGGGATATGGAAATGGTCTTTATTTTGCGCCAAAGAGTGCTTATTGCGCTACCCGGGATCCCCACAGGGAATTTTGTGACATGATCAGGGCTTTTCACAAAGCAGGGATTGGCTGTATCATGGAAATGTATTTTCCGGCGGAGGTTAATCCTTTAATGGCACTTCGTGCAGTGCAGTTCTGGAAACAGAATTATCATGTGGACGGCTTTCATATTCTGGGAAAAGGGGCACCTCTTGACCTGATCATGAAGGACGGACTGCTTGCAGGAACGAAGATCATGGCAGAAGGAATGGATACGGCTGCTCTTTATAAGAACCGCAGACCAGAAAAGCGCTGCTTTGCGGAATATAATCTGGGATTTTTGCAGGATATGCGCAGATTCCTGAAAAGCGATGAGGATATGGTTCCGGCTGTGCAGTACCGCATCCGTCATAACCCGGATGACCATGGAGTGATCAATTATATCACCTGCCAGGACGGTTTTACTTTAAATGACCTTGTTTCCTACAATTATAAGCACAATGAGGCAAATGGGGAAGGCAATAACGACGGCAGCAGCTATAATTATTCCTGGAATTGCGGTATTGAAGGACCAAGCCGGAAGCAGTGGATCCGTCAGATGAGGGAGCGCCAGATGCGTGCTGCTTTTGCCATGATGCTGTTTTCCCAGGGAGTGCCCATGATCTATGGCGGTGATGAGATCGGCAATTCCCAGGAGGGAAACAATAATGCTTACTGCCAGGACAATTCCATTGGCTGGATTGACTGGCGGGGACTGCGAAGAAATGCCAGTATGCTTGCCTTTGTAAAAAAGGCAGTTGCACTTCGGAAGGCTCATCCTGTTCTTCATATGAGTGAGAGCATGAAAGAGGCAGATTACCTTGGCAAGGGATTTCCGGATATGTCTTTTCATGGGGAACGTGCATGGTTCTGCAACATGGAAAATACCAGCCGCATGATCGGCGTGATGCTGTGCGGGGCATATGCAAAGCTGCCGGACGGAAGTGAGGATGATTTCCTTTATACAGGCTATAATTTTCACTGGGAAACCAGGAATATTGCTCTTCCCAATCTGCCAGAGGGGATGGAGTGGAAGAAAGTGATGGATACCGGAGATCTGACCTGTGACGGATTTTATGGGGAAAATGGCCAGGTCTATGAAAGAGCCGTGGAGGTGGGACCGCGTACAGTGGTTGTACTTCAGGGGGTGAAGAAACCGGAGACTGAAAGAAAGCATACTGGCAAAGGAAAAAAGAATGAAAAACTGCCAGGCGCAGAAGCGAAGAAAACTGCAGCTTCAGACAATACTGTGACAGAAGCTGAGAATAAGGAAAGGAGGTCCGGCGACAATGCATCCATGGCTTCACTTTAAAACAATCACAAAGCATAAGCTGATGGTTATGCACTATTGCTTCCGAATCGGACTTTACAAGCAGGGGCTTCTCCATGACCTTTCCAAATATACCCCGTTGGAATTTCTGGTGGGCTGCAAATATTATCAGGGAAACAGAAGCCCAAATAACGCAGAACGTGAGGATACGGGCGTGTCTACCGCCTGGCTCCATCATAAAGGGCGCAATAAGCATCATTATGAGCATTGGGTGGATTATTCCATAAATGATCCGGAGCATGTGATCATGGGGGCGAAAATTCCCCGCAGATATGTGGCAGAGATGGTGATGGACCGGATCAGTGCCTCCAGGACTTATCTTGGGGACGCATATGACAATCACAAGCCACTGGAATATTTCCTGAAAAGCAAGCCGAAGCTGTGGTTTGTACATCCACAGACGAAAAAAGAGTTAGAGGGGCTGCTTCGGATCCTCAATGACAAGGGAGAAGAAAAGGCTTTGTGGTATATTAAGCATGTTTATCTGAAAGGGAAGGATAAGTAGTTTCATATTCCGTGTTTATCAAGCGCAGACTTCCAAAAAAATATACAATATCACTTGCACTTTCATACTCTTCTGTGGTAAAGTATGAAATATGTTATTTTGCTGTCGGGATGATTTGGGGACAGCAGATTTTATAACAGAGGAGGAGAAAAAATTGAGTGGTACAACAGTGATAATTCTGATTGCTTTTGTGTTTTACCTTGCCATGATGATCGTCATCGGCGCGGTTTACATGAAAAAGACCTCCAGCTCAGAGGATTATTTCCTTGGAGGACGAGGACTGAACGGATGGGTGGCAGCACTTTCTGCACAGGCTTCTGATATGAGCGGATGGCTTCTGATGGGTCTTCCCGGAGCCATTTATTCTTTTGGATCCGGACAGATCTGGATCGCAGTGGGACTTTTTATCGGAACTGTCCTCAACTGGGTATGTATTTCCGGAAGACTTCGTAAATACACCATCGCAGCAAACAATTCCATGACCATCCCGGCATTTTTCGAGAACCGCTACCGTGATAAAAAAAAGATCCTGCTTCTGATTTCATCAGTGGTAATTGTAATCTTTTTCCTGGTGTATACAGCTTCTGCTCTGGCAGCAGGCGGTAAGCTGTTCAATACCGTATTTGGACTTGATTATCATGTAGCTCTGGCTATCGGGGCAGCGGTTATTCTTTGCTACACCTTCATGGGCGGCTTTATGGCGGTATGTGTAACAGACTTTGTACAGGGAACCCTGATGCTTATCGGACTTCTTGTAGTTCCGTTGGTGGCATATTTCCTGCTTCCAGGCAATCTTACAGACCTGATCTCCCAGAGTGGCGTGACCGGCGGTGCAGGCGCTTATCTGAACCCGTTTATGAACGGAGACAGACCATATACCTTTATAGAGATCTTTTCCCAGCTGGCATGGGGCTTTGGATACTGTGGAATGCCTCACGTACTGGTAAGATTTATGGCAGTTAAGAATGAGAAAGAATTAAAGAAATCCTGGGCGATTGCCATTGTATGGGATCTTCTTTCTCTGTCAGCTGCATTTGCAATCGCTGTGATCGGAAGAGCTTATCTGCTTCCTGTTATTCTTGGGGAGAACGGAGCTGCTTCTTCTGAGAGCGTATTTATTGAGATGATCCGTAAGGTGTTTACTTCAGAGCTTGCGCTTCCGTTTATCGGCGGACTGTTCCTTTGCGGAATCCTTGCAGCAATCATGTCCACAGCGGATTCCCAGCTTCTGGTAACTGCTTCTGCAGTATCTGAGGATCTGTATCACAGCTTTATCAAGAAGGATGCTGACACAGAGGAAATTCTGAAAGTAAGCCGTATCACGGTTATTGCGATCGCAGTGATTGCATTTGCCATTGCATGGAATCCGGACAGCAGTATTATGGGACTGGTTTCCAATGCATGGGCAGGACTTGGTTCCGCGTTTGGACCGATCGTGGTAATGTCCCTGTTCTGGAGAAGAACCAATCTTCCGGGTGCCATTGCAGGTATGGTGACTGGCGGACTTACTGTTATTATCTGGGACTATATTCCGTTAGTTGGAGGACAGACACTGGGAACCTATACAGGACTTTATTCCCTGGCAGTTGGTTTCCTGCTCAGTCTGGTGATGATCGTGATCGTCAGCCTTGTTACGAAGGCTCCGTCTAAAGAAATCACAGATGAGTTTGACAGAGTTGCTGCGAAATAATGCGATTGAATGATTGCTGTGCATCGTGAAGTGTGTTACAGGTCACGGAGCGACCATTAAGAAAGTTTTATAAAAAAGGTAGTCCTTACATGGAAAGGGCTACCTTTTTTTCTGAAAATTTGTTATAATAATAACATCTTTATCTGGGAAAGAAAGACATTCTATATCAGTGTCTGGCAGAAAACGGACGTAATAAATCTGCATTCCCATAACAGAAAGGGGCAACACAAGATGAAAAAATATGATTATTTAATTGTAGGAGCCGGACTTTTTGGAGCTGTATTTGCTCACGAAGCTACTAAGAAGGGCAAGACCTGCCTGGTGATCGACAAGCGTGATCATATCGGCGGTAATATTTACACAGAGAAAGTAGAAGGCATCCAGGTCCACAAGTATGGCGCACATATTTTCCATACCTCTAAGAAGGAAATCTGGGACTATGTGAACCAGTTTACAGAATTTAACCACTTTGTAAATTCACCTATTGCAGTGTATAAGGATGAACTGTATAATCTTCCGTTTAATATGAATACATTCCATCAGCTCTGGGGGGTACGGACTCCGGCAGAGGCGAAGGCGAAGATTCAGGAGCAGATCAGCCGTATGCACATCACACACCCGAAGAACCTGGAAGAGCAGGCACTGGCGCTGGTGGGACAGGATGTGTACGAGAAGCTGGTAGAGGGCTATACCCGCAAGCAGTGGGGAAGAGAGTGTAAGGAACTTCCGTCCTTTATTATCAAGAGACTTCCTCTTCGTTACACCTATGATAATAACTATTTTAAGGATCCCTATCAGGGTATTCCGAAGGGAGGCTATACCCGTATTATCAAGAAGCTTCTGGAGGGTGTCCAGGTTTGCCTGAAGACGGATTTCTTTGCAAACAGAGAAGAGCTCACTGCACAGGCAGATAAGATCCTTTTTACCGGTATGATCGATGAATTTTATGATTACTGCTATGGTGAGCTGGAGTACCGTTCCCTGCGTTTTGAGACAGAAGTGCTTGATATGGGGAACTATCAGGGAAATGCGGTTGTGAACTATACCGATTATGAGGTGCCCTATACCCGTATTATTGAGCATAAGCACTTCGAGTTTGGGACACAGCCGAAGACTGTTATCACAAGAGAATATCCGGCAGCATGGGAGAAGGGAAAAGAGCCATATTATCCCATTAATGATCCGAAGAATGACGAGCTCTTTGACAAGTATGAGCGTCGTGCATTAGAAGAGAAGAATGTACTCTTCGGTGGACGACTGGGCATGTACCGCTATATGGATATGGACAAGGTAATTGAGGAAGCTCTTAATATGGCTGAGACCGAGCTGACCTACGAAGAAGTATAAAGGAGAATACTATGGATACCCCGACTATTACACAATACTACAGAGAATCGGACCCGGCCAGACGTCTGGCACTTTTGAATATGTCCATTGAGGCAGGAGAGGAGCCAGAGCTGAATCAGATCCGCAGGGAGCTTTGGGACATCCGTTATCAGGATCCGTCTGAGCTTGGCGGTGATACTCGTGCTGACGGTTTGATCGCACTGTGGATGCTGATGGAGTTTAATAAGGACAGCGGCAAGCGCTTTATGGGAGTCCGCGGCGGACGTAAGGAGATCATGAAGCAGCTGAATAAAATGAAGTTTCAGGAAATCTGCGCCAAGGGTAAGGATTATGAAGAGCTTCTTTACAGAGAGTGCTGCCATATGGTGAAGACTTATATGGAGCTTAGTGAGTCGGATAAGGCTTATAACAGCACACTGTTTGGGATTATGAAAATGAGTAGTGAGCGCGCCAAGGACAAGCTGAAAGCGGATATTTATGATACTGCCGTGGTGCTTCCGCAGACATTGAAGATGGAAGAAGAGCTTGGAATCGTCACCCGCGCCGCCCGGGAAATGTACGAACTGCATTTTCCAGGAGAGGGAAGCCTGGGAGCAGACAGATAACATGTCAGGCAAAAAAAGCCTGACATGTATAAAAGATATAAAATTATAAAGTTCTTAGTACCGCAGCAATCTCCGAATCTGGAGCTGGCTGCGGTATTTATTATGCAGCTCCAGCCCCAGTGCCTTCTCACATGCATCCAGAATCACATCATAATAGGTAAACTGATAAATATTTCCTGCAATCTGTACACAATTATACCGCTGCAAAGAAGTCCCGATCTGTTCCATGGAAAACTGGAAATCAAGCTTCGCCTGCAGCATACGCATTAAGGTAAAGGACACAAACCCAATCACAAAATGGGCATTGATCTTATCCGGTGTCCAGATGAAGGTAGCAGAGGAGTCATACTGGCTTTTGGAATCAAGGAAAATTTTCTCCATATGACGAAGTCCGCTGAAAAGACGATAAGGGGAAAGGTTATCCGCCTCCAGATTATCAGTAGCAATGGCAGTATATCCGTCCAGCTTCAGTCCGGTACGCCTTCCGGAAGACTCCCTGGCAAGGCGCTGCTGTCTGGCTTGAAGCTCATGGTAATATACAAATTGTTTTTCCCTATCCTCAAAAATTCGCTCTTTATAAAGAAGAGGGATGGTCTGATGCTTTTCATTCAGAATTTTCATTTCCTGATAACCATCCTTCAGAACCCAATCCTTAAATTCTGCATTCGCAGTATGTACAGGCAGACCATAAATATATCCGTCTGCCGGTACTCCATTGCAAATAAAAGGCTCCTCCTCCGGACGCGCAGGGGCAGTATTATAAAAACGGGTTCTGGGATTCTCTCTCTTTAATTGCTTTACGGCATTAAAAACAGACTGGTTCAACACAGTACCACTGGTAGACAGGTCATATGCAATGGGGAGTCCATTTCTGTCCGTGAGAAGATCCAGGTGAAGGGTGGAATCTGTACGTCTGGCATTGGGCTGCGTGTCAGAGGGCATGCTTCCAGGAATGGAAAAATTATAGCTGGTGTGATCCAAAAATGCAGAAGTAGTATCTCTGGAAAGGATACTGCCGGAATGCTCATAAATCCACTTCTGCAGATCTTTTTGCAGTTTCACAATAACATGAAAGGCAGAATCCAGGTCTTCGTCTGAGATGCTTCCGGATTCTTCGAAGTAGAGTCCTTTTTCAATAGCTTCATTCCAGGTACAATTCGGGTAAAGAGCACGGGAAATGACCATATATCGGAAAAGCTCTTCTATATTATACGAAAGAGATAGATTCCAGGTCCTGGTACGCCAGAAAATGTCCAGCTGAAGCTCCTTATAAAGGTATTTCAGAATACCGTAGCCTACATTTTTCAGAGAGTGTTCTCCCGGAGAGAGAGCAGTAGTAAGGTCAACATATACCACAGAGTTCTTTTTGGCTTCTCGTTCCTGGTTCATATCGGCCACAACCTTCTCGAAGTGGCTGATGGGATCCGGGTAATCCTTCTTTAAATCTTCCAGATATCCCAACCCCATAATGGTCTTCTGACGAGTGGCTTTCTTCTCTTTATCATAGTAGGATTCGGTGATGGCAAGGTAAGTTCCCTTTGCCTTAGGGGTCTTTTTGAGAAACATAGGGGGTCCTCCTGTATGCTTTATCATTTGAAAATGAAGATGGTGCGTAGTCCTTGTTTGCCAATTGCATAAGTGCATTGGTTTTCTGGCATTTATTATAGCACGAGAAAGGATGTACATCAAGATACACCATGAGAAAATACGAAAATCGGAGCGAATATAGTTTAGAAAACAGGGCGTGAAATTGTGCAAAATGATGAAATTCAAACAGGGGAAAATGGAGTAAACATGTAGTTTTTTGTCCTGTGAAAACAGAAAAAATAAGAAATTGTGTGTTTTATTCAATAAAAAGTCAAAAATAGAGACAGTACACTAAAATACACACTATAAAAATACGAAAAAAAGACCGATTCGTGCCCGGTTTCTTAGTGAAACAGCAGAAAACAGGGATTTTTCAGGTGATCATAAATTATTGCTCCTTTAAAATCAGTGTGATATGATGATGAAAATGGGTTTGGGGCTGGTTCTGCCTGCAAAACCACACTGAAAAAAGGAAAACCCAATCTTAAAAAGGAGGCTGTAACATGAAAAAGAATTCAAGGCTGAAATCGTTTTTTGCCATACTTCTGGCGGTATCTATGATATTCCAGCAGTCTAGTCTGACTGTTCTGGCAACGGACGATACCTACGTTGAGGACGCGACGGCAACACCGACTCCGTCTGAAAACGAAGCAGAAACATACGCAACAGAGGGAGCGGAACCGGTTGCTGAGAAACAGGAAGAACATCAGCAAGTGCAGGAAACTCCTGCTGCGGAACAAGCTCAGGAGCCAACGGAAGCACCTGCCGAGCAGCCAACAGAAGCGCCAGCAGAGCAGCCGACGGAAGCACCAGCCGAGCAGCCAACAGAGGCGCCTGCAGCAGCTCCGACAGAAGCACCTGCAACAGAGCCCACAGCGGCACCAGCAGCAGAAGTGACGGAAGCTCCTGCAGCACCGGAAGCTACAGCAACACCAGCTGCCGAGGCAACTGCAACCCCGACACCAGAAGTCAGCGCGTCCCCAAATGAGACACCAACACCGGAGGTTACGGAGACACCTGCTGAGACTACAGAATTTTCTGATGTGTCAGTAGACAATGCAATTGCTAATGTAAGTCTTTCTACACCAATCAGTGAAAAGGCAGTTTTTGTTGCGAAACAGTATGATGAAGATTCAGAGTATTTTGATAATGCAATCGGTGCAGTAATGAACTGGGCAGGACAGAATAATCTGGCACTCACCGAGGCTGTTGTTTATGATTTGCATTTTGAAAACGAAGACGGAACTCCTTACCCATATGGAGACAATGCTACTGTTAATCTTCAGTTTAACAATCCAATCTTAAATGAGCTGGAATATGACAATGTAGAAAATGTAAAAACATATGTGCTTCATATTACTGAAAATGGAGTACAGGATGTAAATGGTGGTATTGCGCAGAACGGAAATGGAGAAGTAACAGGTGTTACAATTCAGACGAATGGATTTTCTCCGTTTGTGATAATAAAGGCGGGAGAGGCTCTCACTACTGGAGAGGGTTCCACTGTTGGAGAGAATTCCACTGTTAATATTAGTACTCTTCCTAGTGCATGGATCAAAACAGAAAGTGTTCAGAAAAAAACAAATGAAGTGTGGGCTGATATCAGCCAAAGTGAAAGTCTGGATCAGAACAGTGTCTATCGTTTAAATGTTACATATGAAATTCCTAATACTGAGAAGCCAACAAGTGACATAAAATATGAATACTCGTTACCATCTGTTTTTAACTCAGTTCAGTCTTCAGGAGATATTTTAAATAACAGTAATGAGATAATGGGTACTTATAATGTGACTGATGGAAAGATTGTGCTGGATATTTCTGCTGCTGCAATTGCTTCTTTATCGAATCTCCAAGGTTTTTTTAGCTGTGAATTTAAATTTGATAAAACTCAAATCACAACTAACAAAACAATTACTGTAGTATATCCGGTTACACAAAAGACAGAGGTATTCCAGTTTCAGGAGGATACCAATAGCTACTTAACTACTGAGAAAAAGCAGTTAGATGTAGATTATAAAAAAGGAAAAATAAAATATCAGATTTCTGTTAAGGCAAGTGATGCGGAGAATAACGTGGTTATTAAAGATCAGCTTGGTGATGGACTTTCCTTTGACAAAACTAGTGTTATAGTAAAAAAGAACGACTCCAAAGTGAATATAACGCCAGTCTATTCAACAGATGAAAAAACAGCAATCTTTAATCTGGGGGATATGACGGCTAATGATAATTATGTAATCGAATATTGGACATCAATTATCAACTATAACAGTATGTATAATAATGGAAATAATGAAGTTACTATTACAAAGAGCAATTCATATACATACCAGTCAGAAGGAAAAAATGAAATATCCGGGAATCAGGTTATAAATACATTTACAAAAAAATGGGTAACAAAGAACGGAAGTTATAATTCTGAGGAGAAATCAATTGACTGGACGATTACCATAAATGAGGGAAGTCCGTTAAATATCAATGGTGCTGTTATTAAGGATGTTCCTGGTGTGAATGTCTCAATTCCGGATGATACCGTTGTAACTGTAAAAAGAGACGATGGAACTTCTTTTACAATTACGGGAAAACAGCTTAAAGACGGATATAGCTTTACAGATGAAGAGTATATGGGAAAATATGTGCTTACTTATACAACAATTTTGCCCAGCAATGTTCAATCTGTTATTGGTAACGTTAATGTAAGTAATCGTTATGAATTTAATAATGGAAAAGGTCAGAATACGACTGGTTCAAAAGAAATTGGTGTAGAGCCGATTCCTATTGTAACGAAGGAATGCACCGATTATACAGATATTAAAAATAGTGCAAATACTGCAGACTGGAAAGCAACTATAATAATCACATCCAGTGGCAAACATGTATTTCATGATGAATTAAAAGATGATATGACTTTAGTGGCTGGTTCTGTTAAGATTACAGATGAGACCGGAAAAGAAGTATCAAAAGAAGTAGTGGTTGATAACGGACAAAAAAGCTTTCACATTACATTTGCGGACGAGACAGTCGAAAATGGGAAACAGAAAAAATATATAATTACCTATAAAAGCAATTACGATTATAATAAAATACCTACTACTGGCACTGTGGCAAATACCAGATATACTTATCATAATCAATGTAAATTAGATGATAATCCGTGGGTGGAGGCGAAATTTACAGTACAGGGAGGTGAAATATTTAATAAGCAACCAGCTGATGGAGCTGATTATGACGCTGTAAATAAGACAATTAAGTATAAAATAGTGGTGAACTGGGCAAATGTTGATTATTCGGGAAAAGAAATTGTAGTGAAGGATGTACTCCCGGAGGGAACAACTTTTGACTGTATTGACAGCATGTTTAAAGTAGTTCATGAAAAAAATGGAAATATAAATTATCCGAAGGTTGATAATCCAAGCAGTGTTGTAAATGTTGATACATCAGAAAGTGGGGTTGTATACTTCAGGTTTGGTGATATTGGTTCAATAGGATATGGTTTTAATTATAAGCTAAAGGTAAGTGATGATTACTATAAAACCAATCAAAAAGTGAATTTTAAAAACAATGCTGCATTGCTTGTTGATGGAACGGTTGCGAAAGAAGATTCTCATACAGTAACTGTTGAATTTAATGCACTGAAGAAAGATTCCCAGCAGTATATGGATTCAGGTAATAATAAGACTAATTTTATTAAATATATTGTTACCATTAATCCGGCTGCAGCTCAGCTTTTGCCAGATACGATGACAGCGGGCGGTCTGATATTGACAGATATTATTCCCGATAATCTGACTCTGGTTATCAACAAATCGTTTCCAATGACTTTGAAAAATATAAAAGAGCAGAATGACAAACCAGCTTTAAATTATTCATATGATAGCTCTACAAGACAGCTGGTTGTACACGTACCTGATGGAAAGGCTTTGGAACTGGTATTTTATGCACAGTTGTCAGGTAAAACCGGAAATATAGATGTAAGCAATACCGTAAATCTTAGCGGTGGAACCTCTTATAGTGTGTCATCAACAGATAATAAAAAATATCAGATTGTTCAGTCTTCAGCAGGATTAAATGGAGATGATCAGCACATCAGATTGAAGAAAACCCGGGAAGATGCCAGCACTGCTTTGGCAGGTGCGAAATTTGATATTGTAAAGGTTAACATTAGCGATGAAGGGGCTGTAACTACTGAAACGATAGGAAACAACTTGGAGGTTGATGCCAACGGTAGTCTGGTTTATCCAAGAGAGAATAGCAATGATCCGGCTTTGCTTGCGGATACATTGTACTATTACCAGGAAGTGGAGGCGCCGCAGGGATATCAAAAAGATTCTACAAAATATTATTTCTGGAATCCGGGAAATGCTAAAGAACAGTTAAAGACTAAAATTCAAAATGCTGTGAACTCTGGAAAGCTTGATTCGAATACACA
>OGEO01001384.1_pt1 | contig 15190 bp, 15 predicted proteins | sample 1570661 | NCBI WGS metagenome assembly OGEO01 (sample SAMEA2582142, study PRJEB24529) | metagenome | biome: Human gut stool | place: China | collected 2011
AATCTCCGGATTATAAGCTTCCAGTTCTTTATTAATCTTGTAAATATCATCGATTGGGTCACGTCCCTCTGTAGATGCTGCATCTACAATGTGGATAATGACTCTGGTACGTTCGATATGACGAAGGAACTCGTGTCCGAGTCCTACGCCTTCAGAAGCACCCTCGATCAGTCCAGGAATATCAGCAATTACAAAACCACCATTTTCAGTATCGACAACACCAAGATTTGGACTCAGGGTTGTAAAATGGTAGTTGGCAATCTTTGGCTGAGCATTGGTGACACGGGAAAGGAATGTGGATTTTCCAACATTCGGAAATCCAACAATACCTACATCTGCGATTACTTTCAGCTCCAGGAGAACTTCCAGTTCCTGCGCAGGCTGTCCTGGCTGTGCATATTTCGGAACCTGCATGGTTGCAGTCGCATAATGCTGGTTTCCTTTGCCACCTCTTCCGCCTCTTAATACGATCTGGCGTTTATTTTCACCGGACATATCAGCAATTACTTTACCGGATTCTGCATCCATGATAACAGTTCCTTCCGGAACTTTTAATACAACATCTTTTCCATCGGCACCATGGCAGCGTTTTTTGCCGCCTTCCTGTCCGTCTTCTGCTTTATATTTTCTTCTGTGTCGGTAGTCGCCAAGGGTGTTCTGGCCTTCATCTACCTCAAATATCACGTCTCCTCCACGACCGCCGTCGCCGCCGTCAGGACCGCCATTCGGAACATATAATTCTCTGCGGAAACTTACATGGCCGTCGCCGCCTTTACCGGAGCGGATATAGATTTTCGCTCTGTCTGCAAACATATGACACACCTCTGTCCTTTACTAATGATTATTTCGTAATAGTAATCTTCTTAAATTAATGCATTTGAGACCGTTCAGCAGGATTTCGCGCTCTGATGAGTCGGATCAATATGCATTATTTACAAGGATTGCTATGGTTTCTTTTATATCATATAACTCTTTTAATCTATAGCAATTCTACTATAAAAGAAAGGCTCCAAACCCATATTAGATTTGAAGCCTTCGCTTAACCAGATTATTCTGCTTCTACTGGAACGATAGAAACCTGTTTCTTATCGCGTCCTTTTCTGGTGAATCTTACTACACCATCTGTCAGTGCAAATAATGTATAGTCTTTTCCGCATCCTACGTTCTCGCCTGCATGGATCTTAGTTCCGCGCTGTCTGTAAAGGATGTTGCCGGCTTTAACAAACTGTCCGTCTGCTCTCTTCGCACCTAATCTCTTGGACTCGGAATCACGACCGTTCTTTGTGGAACCAACTCCTTTTTTATGTGCGAATAACTGAAGGTTCATCTTCATCATTGTTGTTACACCTCCTTGACTCTTACTGTCAAATATCGATTGTTATAACTATGCTCAATTTCTGTTAATCCAAGAATCAGGGAATCCATAAGCAGTTTCCCGCGCTCAGTATTCGGATTTGTTTTAAAATGGATGGATACATATCCCTCATCCGCTTCCGCTTCAATCTGCTCTTCCGTAAATTTCTCAAGAGAATTCACAGTAGTAATGATCAAGGCTGATACGGCAGCACATACAATATCCTGTCCCTCTTCGGCATAGCCTGCATGTCCTTTGGACAGAAAATCCAGATAAGAGCCTTTTCTCTTCTTAACTGTAATATTGATCATAACAGCACCTGATTAAGCGTTGATCTTTTCGATTTTAACTTTGGTGTACTGCTGTCTGTGACCGTTTTTCTTGTGATATCCAGTTTTTCTCTTGTACTTGTAAACGATGACTTTTTTAGCCTTTCCGTTCTCAACTACAGAAGCGGTAACACTGGCATCCTTAACGTCTTCTCCAACCTTTAATCCGTCATTGCTAACTGCAATTACAGAATCAAAAGTAACGGTTTCACCAGCTTCAACTCCGAGCTTCTCAACTCTGATTACGTCGCCTTCAGCAACTTTGTACTGTTTACCACCTGTTGCAATAATTGCGTACATTTGTGGCACCTCCTATAGACTTTACTCGCCAAATATGGTGGTCTCTCGACTCTTAAACCTCTTTGTGCGGCATACTCGATTATAATAACAGGGAGATTTGGTTTCGTCAAGAGGTTTTGTAAAAAAAATTGTAAAAAAATAAAAACGAAAACCCATGTTTCTGGTTTGCTGCTTGTAATAATTTCGAAAATACGAAAAAGGAATTTCTTATAGTTTTATTTAGAGCGTGTTCGAAAAATCTCCTGACTTTATCTGCCTGATCTCCTCTATTACCGGTTTTCTGACTTTCTTTCGTGTCATCTCCAGAATGTGAAGCGGTGTAATATCTATGGCTTTACATTTCACCGGATCCTTCCTCAGATATTTCTGCAATACATGAAAAAGCTCGTCGTTATGATCTGGGTTTGTCATATTGATAAAATCAATAAGAATAATTCCGGACAGGTTGCGAAGCCGCAGTTGTCGTGAAATTTCCTTAGCTGCTTCCAGATTGATTTTGCGATAGGTTTCTTCGGCTTTTTTCTTTCCGGTAAATTTCCCGCTGTTTACATCGATGGAGACAAAGGCTTCTGTCTGCTGGATCACAATAAACCCGCCGCTGTTCAGCCAGATTTTTTCCTTTTGAACCTCATCCAGCGCGTTTTCCATGCGGGAAAGCTTGTATAACGGAAGAAGCTTGTCCTGATAAAAACGGGCTTTGCTTTCTTCCTCCGGACTTGTTTCTTTCAAATAAGAAGTGATCTGCTGAAAAATTTCAGGATCATCTGTTACAATGTCTGTGAGATTTTCGCTGTAAATATCACGGAGAGTGGTAAGGTAAACCGGTTCTGTTTCGTAGAGAAGGCTGAAACAGGTGCGGCTTTTGCCGTTGACAGCAACTTTTTCATACAGTGATTTCAGATAAGAAAGTTCCTGAAGGATTTCAGCCTTTTCAGCCTGGGCTGCGTTGGTGCGGACAATCAGGCCATATTCCTTATCCGGACGTGCAGCCTCTGCTTCCAGCCAGCCGGATAAAGTGTGGCGTTCTGAACCAGAGAGCTTACCGGATAGTCCGAACTTTTTTTCTCCTGTGGTGAGCACCAGATACTTACCGGTAAAATTTAAGTTTGCAGTCAGTGCGGGCAGCTTGCCCTTCATGGCATCACGGCTTACCTGCACCAGAATCTGGTCACCCGGACGCAAGGGACTGCCAGGTGCTTTCCCGGAGGCATAGATAACCTGCTCTGCTTCCTGAAGAGGAAAATAGCCGCGTACGCCAGGTGCAATAAGAACAAATGCAGCCTGGATATTAGAAGCAATATTTTCCACCTGTCCTACATAAATATTTCCAAGAATGGACTGCCGGGAGGCTGTCTCCAGGCGAAGCTCCATAATCTGACCCTCTTCTTCAATTGCACAGGCATGGCATTTGTTACCGCCAAGTTCCATGGTTGTTAGAATTAATTTTGTCACTTGATTCACCTGATTTTAGTTTATTGAACTTCCACGCCAAGGGATTCCAATGATACAAATTTATGTTTTTTCTCATTTCCCAGATCTGCGTATACTTCCAGACGATGAATCATGCAGGCAAATTCCGGAAGCTCCTGTCCAAGCCAGCTGGTAAATGCATCCATTACAGCATCTGGTTTGGTATAGTTGGCACTTGCAGAAGCAAGACTTAAGAAAATGCGGTTGTCATTCTGTAAATTCATTTTGTAAATAAAAGGTCGGATATCTACCTGTTTTTCGCCTTTTTTGGTTTCTTTTGTAACAAGGATCTCAGGCTGCTTTAAAAATTCCGTAATTCTTGTCTGCCATCCATCTGCCGGTGCTTTTCCAGGACGAAATTCCACCAGATAATCAGCTGCTGCCACCAGGGACATTGCCTTGCTCGCTTTTCCATCTTCCACCTGGCGGGCACTTAAAACATGAATACCATCTACCATCTGGCTGTTAAGACGTTGACAGATTTCATCAGTAGGAATCGTAGCGGTAAGCTCCATATCGAAATATTCCCCTGTACTGGTAACGCCAACTCCAAGAGGGGCAGCAAAGGACATGATCATATGAGGGCTGTAACCTCCCGAAAAAGCAATTGGAAGCTCTGCGCGGCGGATGGCTTTCTGGAAGTAGCGCATGGTGTCAAGATGTCCTACAAATTTCATAGGCCCTTCTTTCGTAAATTTAATTCTTACCTTCATAACATACGCCTCCTTCATAACGTCTTGCTCCGCAGCCTGCACATTTCTGACGGCAGTTTGGTGTAACCACTTCGCCTTTTGCCTGTTTCCACTCACGGATCAGAAACTCCTTGGTAACACCTGCATCTATGAAATCCCATGGGAGGATTTCATCTGTGCTTCTCTCTCGGAGTGTGTAGAATTCAATGTCAATTCCTGTTTCTGCAAAAGCCTCTTTCCAGATGTCGTAGCGGAAGCTTTCTGACCAGGCATCGTAAAGGGCACCTTTTTCATAGGCTTTTAAGATAACTTCAGAAGCACGGCGGTCACCTCTTGCAAGGAAGCCTTCCAGTGTGGTTACATCCGGTTCATGCCAGTTGTATTTAATACTCTTCTGGTTCAGCTGTGCACGGATTTCTTCTTTTACTACTTTTGCCTTGTCAATAAAATCCTGTTCTGTATACATTGGAGCCCACTGGAATGGGGTAAATGGCTTTGGCACAAAGAAGGATGTGCTGACTACGATCTGAACCTTTCCATGGCGTTTTTCCTTTGGAACGGTATCGTAATATTCTTCTGCAATACGCTCTGCAAGATGAGCAATTCCCTTCATGTCTTTTTCTGTTTCAGTAGGAAGCCCAAGCATGAAATAAAGCTTCACACGGTTCCATCCTCCAACAAATGCCTCATGCGCACCGTGAAGGATCACTTCTTCGGTAAGTCCTTTGTTAATTACATCACGAAGTCTCTGGGAACCAGCTTCCGGGGCAAAAGTAAGGCTGCTTTTCTTAATATCCTGAACCTTGCTCATAACATCCAGGGCAAAAGCATCTATACGAAGTGACGGCAGGGAAATATTAACACCTGCGGACTTAAATTCGTCAATTAGAAAGTTTACCAGCTCTTCCAGGTGTGTGTAATCGCTGGAACTTAAGGAACTGAGGGAAATCTCCTCGTGACCGGAGTTCTTCAGCATGGCTCTTGCAGACTCCTTCAGTTCTTCTACATCACGTTCACGGAGAGGTCTGTAGATCATACCAGCCTGGCAGAAACGACAGCCACGGATACATCCACGCTGGATTTCCAAAGTGACACGATCCTGTGTAGCTTTAATAAAAGGAACAACCGGTTTTTCAATCGGGCAATATCCTTTATCCATATCTACGATCAGCTGCTTTTGGACTTTCTCGGGAACTCCCGGACGATTTGGTGCAAAGGATGCAATTGTACCGTCTTCTTTGTATGTGACATCATAAAATGCCGGAACATAAATTCCCGGAATCTGAGCTGCCTTCAGAAGGAACTCCTCCCTGCTGCCTCCGGCTTCCTTATTGGCCTTGTATGCATCAAAAAGCGCATCATACACAGTTTCTCCTTCGCCAATATAAAACAGGTCAAAAAAGGCTGCTAATGGCTCTGGATTATATGCACACGCACCGCCTCCGATTACAATAGGACATGATTCGTCACGGTCAGCTGCTTTCAGTGGAATCTGGGAAAGATCCAGTGTCTGGAGTACGTTAGTATAACACATTTCATATCCAAGTGTGATGCACAGAAAATCAAAATCCCTGACAGGATCCTGGGACTCCAGGGCAAATAACGGGATATTCTGTTCTCTCATAAGCTTATCAAGATCAAGCCATGGGGAATAAACTCGCTCACACCAGACATCAGGGCGTTTATTGAACATATTATAAAGAAGCATCATACCAAGGTTGGACATGCCGATCTCGTAGACATCCGGGAAGCAAAATGCGACCCTGGTGGTCACCTCTTTCAGGTCTTTCATCACAGAGTTGACTTCCCCGCCGATGTAGCGGGCTGCTTTGTCAACACTGAGCAATATTTCGTCACTAAGTGCTAATTTTCTCATAGTTTTCCTTTCGATTTTTGTATATATTTAGCATTTTAAGCCGCCATTCCATAAAAAATATTGGATAGCATCAGATGCTTTCACAGACTGTCGGACTGTAAAAAACAGATTGATTTTTTTGCTTTTAAATATGCCAAAAAACGGGTTTGGTCACCAGATATTTTGAAAGGGCCATAAACTGAATAAAAAAGAGCCTCAGCATCGGGCCCGTATAAGGTCAATTTTTAGCAGTATGGAAGTGACCAATGACAGTATTTTTTATTATAAACAGATTCTCAGAGAAGTGCAAGTACATTCTTTATGGAATGAAAAAAGTGAAAAAAGCCATCCCGATTACGATAGATTCCGGGATGGCTTAGGTAGATTAGTTTAAAAGTCCTGTTAAAAAGTTCCTGTCGAAAGGAAGCTTATAGGAAGCCTGTGAAAGGGGATTCTGAGGGGCAAGGGCATCTGTGAATTTCTGAAGACCATACTGGTTCAGCTGTATCTTCCGAAAGTTCTTCCAGGGGTGTGCTGGCAATCTGCATCTGGAAAGCATACGGGCATAGGGTTTCTCAATAAATCTTTTCTTTCGCTGCTGACCATCGTTGGTACAGATCATATATCCGGCTGCATTAAATCCGGGCTCTGTTTGGCGGAGCATCTCCAGGTGGTTCTTTTGAAGTCGTATTTCGTCTATAACAAGATCGGAAAGAAAGACCGCTTTGCGCGCATTTCCATACAGGATCACGGTATCTGGACGGGAACATAAATAGGTATCTGGCAGATATGGAAGATACAGGATCTGATTATGGAAATCAACATCATCAAACTTTATACCAATGATCTCTGAAACCGTCAGGCCGGCAGTAACGGCAAGGAGCATGGGAAGATAGATGCTCCTTGCTTCCCTTTGACACCGTTTTAAAAGCAGCAGGACCTGTTCTGGGGAAAAGGTTTCCGACACCGGGGCGCGGCTGCTGTGTTCCTCTTCCTGTCCTGTCTTTTTATATTTCATCAAAACGGAAGCTTCTGTACCTGCATCCTGCTCCGCACAATGGTACTTCACGGCAATTTCAAAAAAATGGGATATGGCGTCGCATACCTGAAAATATTTTTCCCGCTTTAAAATGCCGTCATTTGGGATTTTTTCTAATATCTTTACCAGGTCCTCCGTACTTACCTCATTTATGCATTTATTTCCAAGTTCGGGAATGAGGTAGGTTTTGATCAGTTTATTATACTGGCGGTCAAAATATCCGCAGCGCCACCAGAGGGACTGAAACTCTTTTACGGTACATTTAAAAACAGCGATCCTTTTTTCAACAGCCTGTTTTTCATGAAAAGGACGCATGGACAGGGCCTCTTCCTCCGAATCGTAATATCGGGTCTGTATTTTTTTGACCAGCCCGGATGAAAAGGTACAACGGATGCGGTAGCAATACTTTCCACGCTGGGGAATATAAATTGGTTTCGAAGAAAGCCTGGCACAAAGAAGTTCCCCGGCGGAAAATATCTCCCAGGATTTCGGCTCTTTTTTGGTATTTTCTGACATTTCAGTGATTCTCCTTTCCCGGTATTTATCAGCCGTAAAAAAAATCTCCTATTCTTACGCCTCCTGTAAAAAAACGGACTTTTTCCAGGGGGCAGTTCTGCACCAGCAGGAACCAGACAAACATATTACAAAGGTCACGCATGGTAATGGAGGGAATTCCCTGCTTTTCGGTCACGCATTTTAACCCGGCATTAAGGGTTTCCTGGGTTTTTACCGTCCCATGGCTGCTGATGCAGAAGAACCCATCTTCTTTCCTTACGGAACGGGCGGAAAAGAAATGCCTGTTCTTCTCTTTACGCTGAATAAGCTCTTCGCATACGAAATCAGGGATCTCAAAAGAACGGCAGCGCTGCTCTTCCAGTTCCCTGCAGCTGTATCTTGGAATTCCTGCAGAAGGCTGTTGATTTTTTATGTAATGTTTACGGACGCTTAAAATATATGTATCCGGATTAAAATCATCGTAAGTAAGTCCCAGAATTTCCCCTGGCTGTAATCCACAAAATAAAGCCAGAAAAAATTCCAGACGGTGTGGGCAGGGCGCCTGATACACCGCTTCTAAAAAAAGCCTGGTCTGTTCCCTGGTATAGAGAGATATCATGGGCTCTGGCCTTTTTTTGCGGACTGGAGGCAAAACCAGCTCCTGCTTCAAATGTCCCTGCTTCCAGGCGGACTCTGTAACCGAACACAATAATTCATAAACAGCATGTTCGGTACCTTTACAATATTTCTGACAGGACCGGATCAGGTCTTCCATATATCCGGTATCAACAGTTTGAATAAGTGGGTCCGTTTCCATATTTGGCAGGATGACATTTTCAATGATCCAGCGATATCTTACTGCGGTGTTTTTACAGGTGCATGCTGGAAGGTATATTTTGTGAAACCAGTAATCGAGATATTCGCTAAGCAAAAAAGGACAATGACTGGAATCTTTCAGGGCCGCCAGCTCTTTTTGAAAAAGACGGGTTGTTTCTTTGTAATCCTTCTTTGCTCCGGAACGGGTAAAAAATCCAGTATGTGTACATAAAACAGCCACCTGGTTCTCATGGTTTATGCGTTTCGTCTGACTGCACCATAAATGGTCGTGTGACAGAAAGACATTTTTTTTATCTTGATTCATAATAAGATCCTCCTTGAAAATCTGGGTAAAAGGAATGCATTTACAGGGCTGCCAGGATCCGGTCTATTTCAACACCGCCGGTAAGTTTTTGGATGGATTCCGGGCTGCAATTGTTTTCCAGCATGGTCCAGACGAACATGTCGCGGAGATCGTACATGGAAATAAGGGGAAGACCACAGTCTTTTGTAATATGCTTCAGTCTCGTATTCAGGGTCACAAGTGTTTTTATGGAGCCGCGGCTGCTGATACAGAATGCCTGCGGATCTTTTTTATCCGGATGCTCCAGAAAATAATGGTTGTTCTCCATCTGGCGGAGCGCAAGTTCGTCCTTTACGAAAAGCGGCACCTTCAGAGAACGGAAACGTTCTTCATCCAGATCCTTGTAACTGTATCTGGAAGAAGCATTTTCAGTGGGAAGAACGCCGTCTTTTGTATACTGTTTATGAATATCCAGTTCCCCGGTATCCGGGTGTAAATTTTCATAGGTCAGCCCCAGAATCTCGCCCGGACGTAAGCCGCAGAACAATGCAAGATAATACTCAAGACGGTGGGAATAAGGATCATTCTTCACTGCCTGCAGGAAAACTTTCGTCTGCTCTTTTGTATAGATACATACGTTTGAACGAGGCTCCTTGCGGGGAGCAAGTGCAGAAGCAAGGTTATATGGGAGAAAACCGTTCAGCCATATGGAAGTGGCGATTCTGTACAGCAGTTTATAAACCGCATATTCTGCACTTGCACAATATTCTTTGCAGGCATCTATCACGGCATCAAGATAGTTTGCATCGATGTGGCCAAGCGGTGGGTCTGTTTCAATCCTGGGCAGGATAAGGTGGTAGATGATCCAGTGATACTTCACTTTTGTAGTGCTGCTGATATCTGACGGAAGTTTCTCAAACCAGTCTTCCAGGTATTCCGTGAAAGTACAAAAGCAGCAGCTGGACATCTTCCTGTTTTTCCAGTCTTTCTGAAAAACAGCTTCTGTTTCTTCTAATGTTTTTTCGGCTTCTGTCTGGGTGATAAATCCGGTGTTGGTATGATACTCGACCCTCCCCGATACAGCATTCAGCGTTCTGGTACGGCAGCACCAGAGGTCTTTTGTGGAATAAAAAATGGATGGTTCTTTTGGGGTGTTCATAATGTTATCCTCCTTAAAATTTTGGGGTGGGAAATGAAAGGGTTCTTTCCTATCCCGCTTTTGTTGTTCGAAAGCTTCGATAGCTTTTTAAGAATATATTGTCAGAAGAACGGAAATTTTCTGCTGTTTTTTGAAAAATTAAAAAAAAAATCAATGTTTTGTTTTTATCTGCTATGGGTACCGGTTTTTAGCAGCTTTGTTTTTTATAAATATGTATGATTGGGGTCGGAATAACGTTTTTTATAAGAACATTTTTTTAGAAAAATTGATACAAAAATTCCCCGGCTTATCTGTGAGTTGTAATGAGCCGGGGATACAGAAATGAAGAAGAAATGTTAAAGAAGAAATTTAATCATAGAAATAATTCCGATAAGCAAGAGCATCAGGAAGCTGGTAGGGCCTCTGTTCCACACTGCCCTGTTTTTTCGGTAAAAGATGATGGGTCAACACATAATCTTCGATTATTTTTGAGATATCATAGGTTTCCTGTTCCTGGAAGGCTACATAAACCCTGCTTGTGAATTCTGGACTGGAATGCCCCAGGCATTTGGAGATCGTTTTCGTGTTGACCTGGTACTGGGCGAGGATCGTGGCGTAGGTATTCCGGAATTTTCTCCAGGGCAGCCGGGAGATTCCGCTCTGTTCCATCAGGCGGTTATAAGGTTTGATATAAAAACTGCGGTTATGGCATTGCCCGTTTTCATGGCAGCAGATGTAGCCCAGATCCAGGAACTCTGGATCAGAAGCTTTGCGTTTTTCGTAGCGCTGCCGTTCCAGGAGGATCTCATCCAGGACAAAATCAGCTAGTACTACTGCCCTTTTACTGTTTTTTGTTTTCAGTGGAAGTTCACTGCACAGTACCGGCCTGTTTTCCTGTTCTTTTTCTATGTACAGATTCTTTCCAAGCTGGCGTTCCACAAAAAGTTTCCTGCCAAGGAAATCAATATCGCTGTACCGGAGTCCGGTGATCTCGGAGATCCGCAGGCCGGCAGTGACGGCAAGGAGCATGGGCAGATAAATCATGGGTTCCTGCTGCTTACACAGATATAAAAGATGGGCAGCCTGTTCCACGGTATAAACCTGCTGTCGGGTATCCACTTTTTTCTTTAGGCATGGCTGTTTTACTTCGGAAGAGATCCCGGTATAGATATCCCTGGAAAGATAGTTGTGTTTCTGGGCGTAACAAAGGGAACCTGTGACCACACCGATTGCAGTTCTCTGTACTTTCTGATACGGGATAGCAGATAATGCATTTACCAGGTCCTTTCTCTGTAGCGTATTCAGCATTTTATGACCGATTGCAGGGAGCAGGTAGTTTTCTATGATATTCCGGTAAGCGTTGTAGGTATTATAAGTAATCCTTTTTTGACCGATCATATAGTGGTAAAACCAGAAATCATAAAACTCTTTCACGGTATAAGAAAAAGGGATAAAACTGCCTTTTGCGATTTCCATGAGGGCCTCATCCCTTTCCTGCCGGGCCAGCTGTTTGTTGGAAGAGGCGGTCCGCTGTACCATCTTTACATCGCCGGATTCAAAAACAAGTAAAAGACGAAAACAGTATTTTCGTCTGGCTTTTACATATATAACGTCACCAAGGGATTTCCCAGAGATGAGCCTGCCATAAAGGAAGGTTTTCTTTACCGGCATCTGGGGATAGATCTTATTCTTTTTCACAGGCTTTTTCCCTCTTTTTTTTCAGCACCAAGGACTGGATCCAGGGAACCTGCAACGACAGCACCAACTTCAGGATCTGTACATGGAATCCTGTTGCAGAATGCCAGTGTTGTAGTTTGTTTTGTGTGGCCAAGGATACCGGAAACTGCTTCAAGTGAAAACTCCTGTTCCAGAAGAAAACGGGCGAACATATATCTCAGATCACGCATGTTCAGTTTTGGAAGGCCAGTTTCTGTGGTGATCGTTTTTAAAGCGGCTCCTAATGTAACAGCAGATTTTATCTTTGCGGTGGGACCGAGGCAAAGATAAGATTTATATTCTGTAGCAGAAGGATATCTTGCCAGGAGTTTCCGGTTTTCTTTTCGTCGGGCAGAAAGTTCTGGAAATAGAAAAGAAGGGATTTTTAATGTTCGGTTCTGTTTGGTTCCTTCCAGTTTTTTTAACTGGCAGTTCTTCCCGGAATCGTTCGAGGTACAGATCCTCTGGATTGTGATGGTCTGCTCATGACGGTTGAAATCCGAATACTTCAGTCCGAGGATTTCCCCGGGTGTCAGGCCGCAGAAAAGAGCCAGTTGAATCTCCAGGTAATGGTTGGAATTGGAAGCGGCAGTCAGGAATGTGCGAAGCTGTTCCGGGGAATAGAAAACCGGATTTCCGGGAGGCTCCGGATAGTGTCGGATCTGCTGGAAGTCCATATCTGGGAGATAATTGTTTACGCGGGCGTGTTTCAAAGCGTTGTGCAGCAGCTTATATGCATAATAGCCTCCGTTGCAGCAGTAAGCCTGACAGGATTCCAGAACCCTATTGAGATAATCAGGAGTGACACATCCCAAAAGAATATCTTTATGCAGATGGGGCTGGATGATCAGTTTTATGATCCATTGCTTTTGAACCAGTGTACGGCTGCCATTAGAACCCTGAGCACATACATCATTCAGCCAGTAATCCAGATATTCCGAAAAGGTAAAAGGCATATCCTGGTCCTTTTTCAGTTTGGACAACTGATCCTGGTAAGAAACCAGGGAACGCTGGTAGCTCTCTTCTGCTTCCTCCCGGGATGAAAACCCGGTACGACAGCCATATTCGATGGTGCAGATAAGAGGATTTACCAACTTGGTCAGGTGAGACCAGGTACCGTTGTCTTCCTGAAAGACTGGGGTTTTTGCTTGTTCTTTCATTGCTTTGTTTTCTCCTTTGTGTGTTTGATGTACTTACATTTGACGAAAGCGGGGAAAGGATATGCAGAAATTAAGACCGGCCAGGTGATTACAAAAATGAACCTGATGGGAATCCAGATATCCATGAGGGTTGTCTATAAACAAAGGCAGAGGGAGTTCTTTATTGTTGCGAAAAATCAAGTATAAGAAACTTCCTCTGCCTTTTTGGTTTTCTATGTAGTTTCCTTATAAATTAATTGAAGCTGTATGGAAATGATTCTTTCACTACACACTGTATTTTTTCATATACTTCTTCCGAAATTTTATTTGAATTTTCTGAAATGCCAGTGGTCGGTTGAAGTGTTTCTATTGCCTTTTCTAGGCAGTCGCTGTAGGGAAGTGCAAACTCAGGGTATTTCAGGAAAACTTCCAGGGCAGCAGGCTCCAACTTCTCTCCTATTTTTAGGCGTTTCAACTGAATGTTGTTAAAGAGCTCTTGTGTCATGGGACATAATCCATAAATGGCTTTCCATTGGGTATCCGTAAGATATTTCAGCTCTGCAGATATCTGGTTAAATTTTTGTTGTTGTTCCGATGATAAATTTCTTAATACTTCCATAATCAAATCCCTCCCAATATTTCTATATGTGTAAGTAACTACAGCAGATATTTTACAGCTTATAATTCGATTATAGATTAGATATCCTATTATTACAATCTCAGAATAATATTGTAGTTGAGGGTAATAGTATATGGAAGATTTGAATTATGGCAGCATCCGGATCAAGCTGGATGAAATGATTAAAAAACAGGGAATCAGTAAGAATAAATTGGCACACAGAGCAGAAATGCAAAGGACACAGCTGAATCAGTTTTGTAAAGGAACTGTGACAAGATTAGATACAGCTGTTTTGGCGCGGCTGTGTTATGCGCTGGATTGCAAGATTGAAGATCTGCTGGAGTATATTCCACCAGAAAACAAATGATACTGCATTTAGTCTCTCAGAAATATGACTGAGCATATTCTGTTCCGGATATTAGAAGCTGAAACAGTGATTTATTGGTATAAAAAACTGGACTCTATAGAAAATGTGGGAGCTATCGATAAAAATACCTGGCGATAAAAATACCTGTCTGGAATTTCATCCTACAAATTCCAAACAGGTATCGTATGTTTTATCTCTTATTATTCTTTAGACTCCATATCATATCCGCCAATCATCAGATCAATGCCACAATTCCCCCGACAATCACTGCCAGCGGCAGACTCATTACCAGACTGAGGAAGAACCACTTCCAGTGGAATGCATAATCATGATACGCTTCTGTCATATCCTCTGTTCCCGGAATCACCCACCATGTTCCATGACAGAACCAGATACTGTCGATCACCAGTGCATCAAACAATGAAAATGCGTTAAAATATATATAAGACTGTATGAATCCTGCCCCAAATGTATACTGCTTATTCACTCCACAGGTAATCACAATACTCAACACGATCATTCCAATCAGTCCAATAACTTTGTTCCTTTTCGCATTTGCATTCATCTCTTCCTGTGTCGTAATTCCTCTCTCAATTGCACGTTTCTGAATTGCCGGCGGATAATTATAAAGCTGCTTCCTTGCCCCCTGCACTTTGAACAACCCCAGCATGAAAACCGAATATACCAGACTATAAACAATTGCTTCTACTACTATCTTTGCTGCCATCTTATTCACTTCTCCCTTCCTTACTTCTCTTTACTTTTCATCCTGTATAACCATATAGTTGTATATACATTCGAATATCATATCGACATTCGTCTCAAACACCTCATCAATGAAAGTATCTCTGTTCTGTGCCATGCTGTAAATGGTTTTGAAAAAATTAATGATAATCCGGATATCAAGGTCCGGGCGGATACCATCTATACAGGCCAGATACTGCTGCACTTCCAGTTCATCGTGTTCCTTGCTGAACAATCCGTCTTTTGTCCTGTGCGATTTTAACCATACCCAGTCATCCAGCGTAAATTCCATTAAAATATTATTTTCTTTCCGGAATGATTCCCGGAAAATCCGGACTGCCTGTTCCAGAGTAAGTTTTCCATAAGATTTCACTCCTGAAATCATCTGCTCCTTCCAGACTTTCTCCTGTTCTTCGATCAAGGCTGACACATATGTTTCCTTTGATTCAAAGAAATGATAAAAGGTTCCTGTTGCAATCTCTGCTCTTTCTGCAATCAGGGATACTTTCATCTTCTTCAATCCTACTTCACGGATCAGATCATAGCCAATCGTAAGCAGACTGTTTCGAATTACTTTTCGCTGTTTTTCTGTAAAATTGGCCGGCATTTTATTCCCCCTATCATATACGCCAGTGAATATTTTATTATTTTATTCACTGCAATAAATATACCACTGGAAAGAACTCCAGACAAGTATTACTATATTTTATGAGAAAAATTATCTTTTTCCTATACATGGTAGAGTAGGCGGATGAAATTTTCATCCGCCCCTCATCAAACCGTGCATGAGGTTCTCCCTCACACGGCTTTCCG
>OGEO01001396.1_pt1 | contig 15059 bp, 16 predicted proteins | sample 1570661 | NCBI WGS metagenome assembly OGEO01 (sample SAMEA2582142, study PRJEB24529) | metagenome | biome: Human gut stool | place: China | collected 2011
GTTACTTCACTCTCTCTGATGCATCTGGTTCAGTCACCTACGGGAAAAATCGTGGATGGTGAGATCCTGATGGATGGAAGAGATTTACTGAAGCTGAGCAAGAGCGAAATGGAGCATGTCAACGGAAAAGATGTTGCAATGATCTTCCAGGAGCCGATGACTTCTCTGAATCCGGTACTCAAAGTCGGACATCAGATCATGGAAAGTATTCTTTTCCATACAGATGCAACAAAAGAAGAAGCAAGAGCAAAAGCTCTGGAAATGATAAAACTGGTTGGTATTCCGAGAGCGGAAGAAATCATGGAATGCTATCCTCACGAGCTTTCCGGTGGTATGCGTCAGCGTATCATGATTGCAATGGCTCTGGTATGTAATCCGAAGCTGTTGATCGCAGATGAGCCGACGACTGCGCTGGATGTAACGATTCAGGCACAGATTCTGGATCTGATGCGCAAGCTGAAAGAGGAAATGGATATGTCCATCATGCTGATCACGCATGACCTGGGCGTCGTTGCAGAGATGGCAGATTACGTGGTTGTTATGTATGCCGGAAATGTTGTGGAAAAAGGAAAAGTACTGGATATTTTCCAGAATCCGATGCATCCATATACAATCGGGCTGTTAAAATCAAAACCGATCATCGGTAAGACCAATCACAATGAGCGTCTGTATTCGATCCCGGGACAGGTTCCGAACCCGATCAATATGCCGGAGAACTGCCATTTCAATGAGAGATGTGAGTTCTGTCAGGAAGGCTGTAAAGAAAAAGAACCAAAACTGGTACACGTTGGAAACGGTCATTATGTTGCATGCTTTGTCAACGCACCGGAAAAGGAGGAAGTATAAATGAACAGAGAAAATGAAATCATTTTGGATGTCCAGAATCTGAAAAAATATTTCCCGATCCGTGGCGGTCTGATCACAAGAACAGTCGGACATGTCAAAGCTGTAGATGGAATTTCTTTCAAACTGAGACGTGGTGAGACACTGGGAATCGTAGGTGAGTCCGGATGTGGAAAATCAACATTCTTAAAAACATTAAACCGGATGAATGATCTGGTGGATGGCGTGAGAATCACAGGAGAAGTGAAACTGGATGATGAGGATATCTATGCGGAAGGCGTAGATACAACCGTTCTTCGGAAAAGAATTGGCATGGTGTTCCAGCAGCCGAACCCGTTTCCGATGAGTATTTATGACAACATTGCATTTGGGCCGAGAACACATGGAATTCGCTCCAAAGCAAAACTGGATGATATTGTAGAAAAATCATTGCGAGATGCGGCAATCTGGGAGGAGACAAAGGATAGATTGAAAAAGAGCGCTCTTGGTATGTCTGGTGGACAGCAGCAGAGATTGTGTATTGCGCGTGCGCTGGCGGTACAACCGGAAGTGCTTTTGATGGACGAGCCTACGTCGGCTCTTGACCCGATTTCTACCTCGAAGATAGAAGACCTTGCGATGGAATTGAAAAAAGATTATACTATTGTTATGGTTACACATAATATGCAGCAGGCTGTTCGTGTGTCTGATAATACTGCCTTTTTCCTTTTGGGAGAAGTGATTGAATATAATGAGACAGAGAAGTTGTTCTCAATTCCGTCGGATAAACGGACAGAAGATTATATTACAGGGAGGTTCGGATAGTATGAGAAATAAGTTTGACATGCAGTTAGAAAATTTAAGTGCCCAGTTAATTAATATGGGAAGTCTCTGCGAAAAAGCGATTGCAAATGTGGCAAAAGCAATTCAAAAAGGAGACTTAGAGCTTGCGAAACTTGTAATGAAAGAAGACGAAGAAATTGATCAGATGGAAAAAGACATTGAAAGATTGTGTTTGAAGCTTTTGCTGCAGCAGCAGCCTGTAGCCCGTGATCTGCGTCAGATTTCCGCAGCCTTAAAGATGATCACGGATATGGAGCGTATCGGGGACCAGACTTCTGATATTGCAGATATTATTATCGGAGCAGGCATGTCTGAGGCAAGGGAGATTCCTGTTATCGGAAAGATGGCGGAAGCTACAAGTAAGATGGTGAATGACAGTGTCCTTGCATATGTGAATAAAGATTTGGAACTTGCGAGAAAAGTAATGCTTGCAGATGATGAGGTAGATAAATTGTTTGACCAGACAAAGCAAAAGCTGGTAAAATTAATTGCTGAGGATCATGGAAATCAGGGAGAAAAGGCAATCGATCTGATTATGATCACAAAATATTTGGAGCGTATCGGAGACCATGCGACAAATATTGCGGAATGGGTAGAATTTTCTATCACAGGTGTACACAAAGGAATGACAACTGTATAGGAAAAGATAAAGGAGAATCAAGGGATGATATATTGTGTAGAAGACGATGGAAATATTCGGGAACTGGTAGTATACACATTGAACACGACGGGGATGGAAGCCCGTGGGTTTGAAGATGGAAAATCCTTTATGGAAGCTTTGGCGTTTGAGACGCCAGAGCTTATTTTGCTTGATATCATGCTTCCGGGTGAAGATGGACTATCATTGTTAAAGAAACTTAAGAATTCGGCAAAGACAAAGGAAATACCGGTCATTATGGTGACAGCAAAAGGGGCAGAGTACGACAAAGTAGTAGGGCTTGATGGCGGAGCGGATGACTATGTGACAAAACCGTTTGGAATGATGGAGTTGGTATCGCGGATCAAGGCAGTACTTCGAAGAACCAAAAAAGAGAAGGAAGAGGGACAGTATTCGGTCGGCAATCTTTCCATGGATTTGAAAAAGCATGTAGTGTTTGTCGATGGAAAACAGGTGACTCTTACGTTGAAAGAATTTGAATTGCTCGGTCGCCTTGTGCAGAACCACAATATTGTGTTGACAAGAGATCGTTTATTAGAGGAAGTATGGGGATATGATTTTGACGGAGAGACACGTACAGTGGATGTTCATGTGCGGACACTCAGACAGAAACTAGGAAGCGCCGGTGATATGATTCAGACTGTGCGGGGAGTCGGCTACAGGTTAGGAGAGATCAATGAGAGTTAAAATACAAAAAAGTATGCTTTTAGTACTTTGCATTACACTTCTTACAACCTTTTCGCTTTTGATTGCGGCTACATATTTTCAGTCTCTGAATAATATGAAAGCAGAGCTAAAGCAGGAGGCCGTATATATTCAGACGGCAATCAATATATCCGGGACAAAGTATCTGGAAGATATGGATGCGGCACAGGTGAAGACGAGGCTGACAGTGATTGATGAGAATGGTACTGTTTTATATGATTCAAAAGAAGATGATTTTACATTTGAAAATCACAAAGAGCGAAAAGAAGTCAAGGATGCATTTGCGAACGGTTGGGGGGAAGATTTGAGAAAGTCGAATACCTTAGGAGAGCAGACATATTACTATGCACTAACCTTGAATGATGGAAATATCCTGAGAGTTGCAAAAACAGTAGATAATGTGCAGCCGGCAATTATGGATATGCTGCCTTATATGGCGGTGATTGCGGTTGGAATGTTTTGCTTTGCCTATTTTCTTGCAAAATGGCAGACGTCGAGATTGATACGCCCGATTAATAATCTGAATTTGGAAGAACCGCTTGAGAACAATGTATATGAAGAATTGAAACCCTTGTTGTTAAGCATTGACAAACAGAACAAAGAAAAAGAGGCTGTGGCAAACATGCGAAAGGAATTTTCCGCAAATGTTTCTCATGAATTGAAGACACCGCTTACTTCTATTTCCGGATATGCTGAGATTATGAAGAGCGGACTTGTGAAACCGGATGATATGATTGGATTTTCTGAGCGGATTTATAATGAGGCAAGTCGTCTGATTACCTTGATTGAAGATATTATTAAGTTGTCTAAGTTGGATGAGGGAAATGTTGAAATTGAGCAGGAGGATGTGGATTTATTCGGATTGGCGCGGGAAATTTGCAGCAGACTGGCACCGCAGGCAGAGAAGAAGAAAGTGCATCTGGAAGTGATTGGAGAAACTGTGATTTATCATGGTGTAAAAAGAATTTTGGATGAGATGATCTACAACGTCTGTGAAAATGCGATCAAGTATAATGTGTCAGGCGGTGAAGTGAAAATCTGGGTGGGCAATACACTCAAAGGACCGAAAGTGATTGTTCAGGATACCGGGATTGGAATACCGGAAGACCAGAAAGAACGTATTTTCGAGCGCTTTTACCGTGTGGATAAAAGTCATTCAAAAGAGACCGGAGGAACCGGTCTCGGACTTTCGATTGTGAAGCACGGTGCGATTTTGCACAATGCAGAGATTACAGTGAACAGTAAAGTTGGAGAGGGAACAAGAATGGAGATTTTGTTTGAACAGGATAAATCTTCAGACTAGCAGGAGGAAGTCTGAGATCTATAGTGGATACCAAACTCCATCGATTCCAATTGCATCTATCTGCGTCCAATCGCAGCGGTTCGAGAAGCCATAAATCCAACGGAATCCTTCAAAGGAATCATCTTGAACTGCCTCACGACTGGAATGATTTATTCCAACTTTCTTTTCTGTTGATGATTTTCCTGTCAAAACGTCTTCTTTACCATTCTTATAGCGGAAAGTAATCTGGACGTCCCCGGGATCTTCAGGAAAATTGGTATCTGTATCTCCTTCTGCCCATATTGTGATTCCAAGTGGAGAGTATTCTAATTTTGTATACATTTCAGATTTTCCTAAAGCTATAGATTTTGGTTCTATCGTCTTTTTTAGTGAAACGGTGAGATATTGTGTGGATTTTGGAATGTTGATACGGATATTCTCCTGTTCCCCGTTTATGTCCAGCCAGTAATAAGCTTCTTTTTCATTTGACAGATCAGTATAATAACACATGCTTGCCGCTTTTGAGGCAACCGGACCTGGCAGCTGCTTCAGTTCTTTTTCTGCTTCTTTTGTCAGTGCTTCCAGTTTTATCAGTATACGTCCGATATTACCATCATATGCCATGTCTACAAGGGAGAGAGAATAATCATCTGTCGAAATTTTTTGGTCTGAAGTAAGGACTTCTTTTTCGTTTAGACCAAACATTTTTTTTATAGACCATCCAAGTTCCTCAGATGCCACCGCATATGCACCGCCACCCAATATTGCTGCCAAGACGAAACCAGCCGCCAGTCGTTTCATAGTCCGTAAAAATCGAACCTGCTTTTGCTGCTTCATATTCTGGTGAACTTTTTTGAGTGTCATATTTCGAATTTTCTCTTCGTCACAGTTGACAGAATCAGACTTTATGTCTGTAAGCAATACATCTTTTGAATCCAAATGTCCAAATAATTCATACAGATTTACTTTTTTCATGAGTCACTCCTCCTTCTTTGAATTTTGTGATTAGTTTATCGCGCCCTCGGTATAATTTGGATTTCACAGTAGATATGGGTAACTGCATTGTATTGGCGATTTCATTCAGTTTAAATCCGTAAAAATAATATGCCAACATCAGATGTTGTTCAACGGCATTAAGCTCATTTAGCAGTTCCCGAATTTTTTCGATTTGTTCTTTTTCACCGAAATATTCATCCACACAGATAAAATCCAATACACTCTCTTCTTCAAGAACAATCTGTTTATGTTTTTCTCGTAAGCGGTTTCGTGTTTGATTTCTGGCAATCTGTGCTAAATATGGTTTCAAAGTATTGTGATTTTCAAATGACTGCTGTGATTTCCATAAGGAAAAAAATACGTCAGAAACAATTTCTTCCATATCTTCCTTTTCTAAACAGTCACAGGAAATCCCTTTTACAATCGTATAAACATATCCGGTATATTGTTTCATAAGGTTTTCCAATGTTTTTTCATCCAATACCAGTTTTTTCATCTTATTGAAATCCCCCCTTTCACTTACCTATACACAAAATCAAAGGAAAAAGTTTCATTAAAAAAGAAATATTTTTAATAAATTTGTTGGAATATACAAAAAATCCGAGGAGAATTCACGTGTTAGAGGATTCTCTTCGGATTTTTGAAAATAAAGTCAAAAGTAATTATGCTTCTACAAATACTTCTTTACCCATTCCGCAGATTGGACATACCCAATCTTCCGGGATATCTTCAAAAGCTGTTCCAGGAGCGATTCCGTTATCTGGATCACCAACTTCTGGATCGTATTCATAGCCACATGGTTCGCAAATATATTTCTTCATAGTAATACCTCCTTATAAATAACATGATAGATCAGTTACTATCATAATCTTTTTGACAAAATTTATTCTAGCAGAATTTTTGATAAATGTCTAGATAAAAATAGTAATCTTTCCTATTTTGTGCAATTTGCATAGATGTTATGTCTGAAAAGTTTGTGCATATATTAATAAAAAGAGAGAGTGGGTGTTTGGATGAAGAGAAAAATTCTGATGTCTGTAGTGGTTTGCTTGTTTATTTTAGGAACGTGTATGGGTGCGGTGAGAGAAATATCTGTAAGCAACACAGTCAACGGCAGAGAATTGCCGATTTATTCTGTGGAGACAGAAGCAAAGCAGGTGGCGCTTTCCTTTGATGCAACATGGGGAAATGAATATATGAAGCAGATTTTGGATGTGTTGGACAAATATGATGTGAAGGCAACGTTTTTTCTTACAGGTAACTGGGTAGGAAAATATCAGGAAGATGTAAAACAGATTCAGTTTGCGGGGCACGATATCGGAAATCATAGTGAGAATCACAAATCGATGAGCCAGCTCTCAAAGGAAGCTTGCAAAGAAGAAATTGTATCTGTACACGAAAAAGTAAAAGCTTTGACGGGGATGGAGATGAAATTGTTTCGAGTTCCTTATGGAGATTATGATGATCAAGTGATCAAGACAGCAAAAGCTTGTGGGTATGAAGTGATACAGTGGTCGATTGATTCTCAGGATTGGAAGGATTATGGGAAGGAGAGCATTGTAAAAACTATTTTAGAAAATAAAGAATTAAAAGGCGGGGCGATTATTTTGCTGCATAGTGGAGCAAAATATACAAAAGATGCTTTGGAATCTGTGATTTTGGGGCTTCGAGAACAAGGATATGAATTGGTTCCGGTGTCAGAACTGATTTATAAAGAAAATTATCATTTGGATGTGACCGGAAGACAGATAAAAAATAAATGAGAAATTAAGACTGATAAAATCATTTTAGAAGTAATTGACAAACGTAAAGCAGGTCGATATAATTATAAGAAACAAGGGCGTTTTCCGTAGAGTGAGAACGTCCATTTTTATTTCAGGATTTGGAGGGATATCAGTGAGAAACTATACAAAAAGAGACATATACAGACTTGTAGAAGAAGAGGATGTCGGCTTTATCCGGCTTCAATTTACAGATATATATGGAATGATGAAAAATATAGCAATCACGACAAACCAGCTGGAAAAAGCGCTGGATAACCGATGTGTGTTTGACGGTTCTTCTATCGAGGGATTTGCAAAGGATGAGGACTCGGATATGTATCTGTATCCGGATTTGAATACATTTGAGATTTTTCCGTGGAGACCACAGCAGGGAAAGGTTGCGAGACTCATTTGTGATGTGTATCGTCAGGACGGAACCCCTTTTGAGAATGATCCGCGGCATATTCTAAAAAAGACGGTTGAGAAAGCAAAAGCTATGGGATATCAACTACAAGTAAGCCCGAAGTGTGAGTTCTTTTTGTTCCATACAGATGATCATGGACTCCCGACAACCGTATCCCATGAAAATGCAGGATATTTTGATTTGGGACCTTTGGATTTCGGGGAGAATGCAAGACGTGACATGGTCCTGACATTGGAGGATATGGGGTTTGAGATCGAGACTTCTCATCATGAAGCGGCTGCGGCACAACATGAGATTGATTTCCGATATGATGAGACATTGGCTGCCGCCGATAAGATGATGACATTTAAACTTGTGGTAAAAACGATTGCAAAACGGCACGGACTGCATGCAACATTTATGCCGAAACCAAAATCAGGAGAAAATGGTTCGGGTATGCATCTGAATATGTCCTTGACAAAAGACGGAGTGAATCTGTTCGCCGATGAGAATGGTGAGAATGGACTGAGTCAGGAAGCAAGTTATTTCATCGGAGGAATTATGGCGCATATTCAGGCGATTACACTGATCACCAATCCGATTGTAAATTCTTATAAAAGACTCGTGACAAGAAGAAAACCGGTATTTCGGATTCCGGCAGAGCGCGGGGAGAAAACGAGAGTTGAGTTTCGAAGTCCAGATCCATCTGCCAATCCATATCTCGCATTTGCAGTGTGCCTTGCGGCTGGATTAGAAGGAATTGAAAAGAAGATCCTTCCGCCGGAACACATGGAAAAATATAATGAGTTACTTCCGGGAAGTCTCCTGGAAGCAGTCAGAGCTTTTGAAGAGGATACATTTGTTCAGAATGTTTTGGGAGAAGATTTATCAGCCAAATATGTTATGGCAAAGAAAAATGAATACCAGCAGTTCCGAGAGTATGTGACAGGCTGGGAACTGGAAAAATATTTGCACAAGATTTGAGTCTTTCTGTAATGAATAACCCGTTGAGCCGAAGGAGGTAAGTATGAGTAAAATTATTGTTGTGTTTCCCAAAAAGGATACAGCAACGAATATTCGTAATATCTTAGTGCGAAATGGTCTGGCAGTTACAGGAATCGGGACGACAGGAGCCCAGGCAATACAAAGTGCGGAGACGTTGGATGAAGGAATTGTGATTTGCGGTTATAAGATGCTGGATATGATGTATACGGAATTGCGGGAATATCTGCCGGATACATTTGAGATGCTCGTGATCGCATCTCCGGATAAATGGGGAGATGGGATTGTAAACGGCGTGGTAGGACTTACGATGCCGCTGAAGGTGCATGATTTGCTCAGCACGCTGAACATGATGCTGCAGGCGATAGAAAGGCGGAGAAAGAAGAGGAATGCGAAGCCGAAAGCCCGCAGCGAGAAAGAACAGGCGTTACTGAGAGAAGCGAAAGTATTACTGATGAACCGTAACAACATGACTGAGGACGAGGCTCATCATTATTTGCAAAAATGTAGTATGGACAGTGGAACAAATATGGTAGAGACGGCACAGATGGTACTAAGTGTTATGTCAGGATAAGAGAGTTAGGAGAAATGAAATGAAATTTACGAAAATGCAAGGTTTGGGAAACGATTACGTATATGTGAATTGTTTTAAAGAGACTATTGAAAATCCGCCAGAGATGGCGAAAAAGGTAAGCAACCGGAATTTTGGAATCGGTTCAGACGGATTGATCATGATTAATCCGTCTGATGTGGCTGATTTTGAGATGGAGATGTACAACGCGGATGGTTCGAGAAGTGAGATGTGCGGGAACGGAATCCGCTGTGTTGGAAAGTATGTGTATGATTACGGTCTGACAGAGAAAGAGCACATCTCTGTTGAGACACTTGCCGGAATCAAATATTTAGATTTGACGGTGGAAGATGGAAAAGTGAAACTTGTAAAAGTAGATATGGGAAGTCCGGAGCTTGTGCCGGAAAATATTCCGATTGTGGCGGATGGGAACCGTGTGATTGATGAGCCTATCAACGTGAATGGAACTGAGTATCGTATGACCGGAGTCTCAATGGGAAATCCTCATGCGGTCGTCTATGTAGAAGATGTGAAAGGACTTGATATTGAGACAATCGGTCCGGCATTTGAGAATCATGAGCGTTTTCTGAATCGTGTGAATACAGAATTTGTGAAAGTGCTTGATCGAAATACAGTTGAGATGCGGGTTTGGGAACGGGGATCGGTAGAGGGTGGGGCCTGCGGAACGGGAGCGTGTGCAGTCGCAGTCGCATGTATTCTAAATGGATTTACAGAAGATAAAGTGACAGTAAAATTACTTGGAGGGGATTTACAAATCGAATGGGATAAAGAGGCGGACAAGATATATATGACCGGTCCGGCGGAAGTTTCATTTGACGGAGAAATAAACCTATAAACGGAGGAAAAAGAATATGTTTAAAATAAATGACAACTATTTGAAACTGCCGGGAAGCTATCTGTTTTCGACAATTGCAAAGAAAGTGGCTGCCTACACACAGGCAAATCCGGAACAGTCTATCATCCGGCTTGGAATCGGCGATGTAACACAACCGCTTGCTCCTGCGATTATTGATGCACTTCATACGGCGGTAGACGAGATGGGAGTGTCGGAGACATTTCATGGCTATGCGCCGGATTTGGGATATGAATTTTTAAGAAGTGCAATCGCAAAAAATGACTATGTCCAAAGAGGCTGCGACATCTCAGCGGACGAGATTTTTATTTCAGATGGTGCAAAATGCGATTCCGGAAATATTCAGGAGATTTTCAGTAAAGACAATAAAATTGCAGTATGTGATCCGGTTTACCCTGTGTATGTGGATACGAATGTCATGGCAGGGCGCACCGGAGTGTATGATGCAAAGACAGAGATGTGGAGCGATGTGATCTATATGCCATGTACTGCTGAAAATGGATTTGCACCGGAATTGCCAAAGGAGACACCGGATATCATCTATCTTTGTTTCCCGAATAACCCTACAGGTTCGACGATTACAAAAGAACAACTGCAGGTGTGGGTTGATTATGCGAATAAAGTCGGAGCTGTCATCATATATGATGCGGCGTATGAGGCATACATTTCAGAAGAAGATGTGCCGCACAGTATCTATGAATGTGATGGGGCGAGAACTTGCGCAATCGAACTTCGCAGTTTTTCAAAAAATGCCGGATTCACAGGTGTCCGTCTTGGATTTACAGTCATTCCAAAAGAGTTGAAATGTGGAGATGTGACACTGCATTCACTGTGGGCGAGACGTCATGGCACAAAATACAATGGGGCGCCGTATATTGTTCAGCGAGCAGGAGAGGCCGTGTATTCAGAGGCTGGAAAGGTGCAGCTGAAAGAGCAGGTAGCGTACTATATGAAAAATGCAAAGACGATTTCGAATGGCCTGAAGGAAGCGGGATACACTGTATCAGGTGGAGTCAATGCGCCATATATCTGGCTGAAAACACCTGATCAGATGACTTCGTGGGAGTTTTTTGATTATCTGTTAGAGAATGCAGGAATTGTTGGAACACCTGGATCCGGATTTGGTCCGAGCGGAGAAGGGTATTTCCGACTGACAGCGTTTGGAACATATGAAAATACAGTTGCAGCGATCGAGCGGATTCAAAAATTGTAATAAAACAAAGGAACGTGGGAAAAATTCTCACGTTCCTTAAAAAATAATTATCTATTTAAAATTAATTTTGTCAATTCAACTGGCTCTACAATTTTTCCGTCTTTGTATACACGCATGTTACCAGAAGCGATCTCATCAATTAAGATTACTTCGTCGTTGTTGTAACCAAATTCGAATTTGATATCCCATAAATCAAGACCGATTGATTTTAAATCATCAGCAACGATCTTTGTGATCTTTAATGTCTGTTCTTTCATGCTTTCGAACATCTCAGGTGTCATGATTCCCAGAGCTGCAAGACCTTCACTTGTAACAAGTGGATCGCCAAGAGCGTCATTTTTGAAAGTACATTCTACATATCCACCGTCTAATACAGTTCCGTCTTCCATGTACTCTCCGTATCTGCGGATAAAGCTTCCCGTTGCAACAAGGCGGCAGATTACTTCAAGTCCGTGTCCGAATACAGTTGCTGGAAGTACTTCCATAGTAGCTTCTTCTACATTCGCACTTACATAGTGTGTTTTGATTCCGGCTTCTTTTAATAATTCAAAATAATGAACAGAAGTCTCTAAGTTTGCTTTTCCGATTCCTTCGATTGTTAAACCAACAGCGTTTTCGCCTGGATCAAATACTCCGTCTTTTCCAGTACAGTCATCTTTAAATTTTAATAATACATTTCCGTTGTCAAGGCTAAATACGTCTTTTGTTTTTCCTTCATAAATCTTTTTCATCTTAAAATATCCTTTCTGTGTTTGAATTAAGGGCTAGAATAAAAACCTTACCTTTATTTTTTATCACAAAATTGGAATTTGTACAATTTATTTTTTGTAAAGATTTCAAAAAAAGTGATTTTGTATAAAAAAATAAAAAAAACAGATTAAAAATTAGATACATCGTATCTGTAATTCTATGATATGTTCATTTGCATCTTCTGACTGATGGATGTCAACCCAAAGAATTTCAAGAACAGGATCGACAGGTGTCAATCCGTTTTTGGATGCATAGTCAAGCATTTTGGGTATATATGTGGCGTTTTGGTTGCAGCTTCCCTGATAGCAAAGTGAAAGATAATTACCGGCGGGAAGTGTGTCGTTTCCGTGCTCATCAATGATAAATACAGCCTGATAATCCTGAAAATGTTGTTTGCGCACATCGTTTAAAGCAAGAAGAGAGCCAATACGATTATTTCCGATGATATAAAGATTGTGTTCATCTTTATTTAACAGCTGCTTGATCAGAACGTCCATCTCCTCATCTGTCTGGTAACCGGACTGTATCATATGGCAATGTCTCGTATGGTGATAAGTCTGCTCTATGATGCCAAGAGGATGGCGCCTGACGTCTTTTAAAGTCTGAAGACGATTTTGAACATTTTCTCTCAGCGCATATAATTCTTCCAGTTTGTTATCAATTGCAGACAATTCCTGTTCAAACAGAGATTCGGTAGAGGTGATGCTGCGGTTATTCAGATAGTCTTTAATCTGTTCCATTGAAAAATCCAGATTTCGCAGGTCACGAATGACATTCAGACGCCAAATATCATGAAGGCTATATAGCCGGTAGTCATTTTCGCTGCGCTTGGGAGTCAAAATCCCAAGTTTTTCATAATAACGCAAAGAATCTGTTCCAATGTGATAAAGTTTTGCGATTTCCCCAATTTTAAAATATTTTTTCATAATGCATATCTCCTATTTATTCGCTGGCAGGTACAGAAGTTTCGTCTAAATTGAAATTTTGGACAAAATCAATCAATAGTGACGATACCATAACAGTTATTACAGAAAAAATGATTCGTTCAAAAGGAATGTAAGACAAAGATAATCCAAGTACCAGAAAATCCGTAAACAGATAGGATCTGGAAAGGCGCCAACGCGTCACTTTTGAAATTGTGAGTGCCAGCGCGTCGTCACCACCACTTGAACCGCCTTGCCGAACGATCAGACCAACTCCGATTCCGACAAAAATACCTCCAAGCAAAGCGCAGGCAAGTGGATAAGGTGTCAGATCCGGAATGACCGGAGGGAATAATTCCCAAATTTCAAAAAACAAAGAGACGCTGAGCGTAGAGATAATGGAAATCTTGATAAATCTACCGCCCAAATATTTGAAGGCAAGCAGATAGCAGGAAATATCCAGTATCGGAGTGATAACAGAAGGAGAGATGCCAAACCAGTGATTGATAAGCAGCATCATGCCAAGCACGCCTCCTTCGGTAATTCCTGTCTGTTGATGAATATTGTAAATTCCAAAAGAACAAATGGCAGCGCCAAGTACGATCCATGTGATCTTTTTAAGAGTAAATCCGTCTGTGAACCGTTCCCAAATCGTTTTCATTATGAAGTACCTCCTAGATTTGATAATCAAATAGTAAACCTTAGTATAGTGCCAAGGTCAAGGGATTTCTAGTGCGAATTGTAAGAAAAAACAAAAAAATAAAAAAAATTTAAAAAAGTGCTTGCAATTTTTTGAAATATATGTATAATAATATTTGTTCGCAAGAGAACACAGAACATTGCGGAATGGTGTAATGGTAGCACAGCAGACTCTGACTCTGTTAGTAGGGGTTCGAATCCCTTTTCCGTAGTTACAAAAAACGGAGTGTGGCTCAGCTTGGTAGAGCGCTACGTTCGGGACGTAGAGGTCGCGTGTTCGAATCACGTCACTCCGATTTTTTATTGGAATATTGTTTGGCGATAAGCTTTGAGATGAGATGGCAGAGATTATGTTATTTTATCTGAAAGCTTATTTTTTGTTGCGCAGGAAATCTTTAGTGCTTATTTTAGTAGAATACTATTGCTTAAATTCGGAAAAAAAGTTACTATATTTACTATAAGAAAAGAGAATATAGAAAAGAAAGAGAGAACGCGCATGAAAAAAGTAGAAAAAAGAAACTTTCAAAGTGTAAAAACAAAGCCGGGGTATGTCCGTACGGCGTTGCCTTTATTGTTGTTGGTTGTTTTTGCGATTATGGGATTGGTAATCGTGGAGATGATTATGGAAAAAGATTCTTACAAACTAGGAAAGATTACGGGTACTCATTACGAAAGTGAGATGCTGGGTATTTCTTTTGACGCGCCGGAAGGATTTGAGATGTCTTCTCAGGATCAGATTGATGAGCAATTGAAATCAAGTGTTTCTTTTGCTAATGTAATGAAAAGTACAAGTGGAAGACGCATGGAGATGGCAGCGATATCGGAAAAAGGAACATCTGTCAGTGTGATTACATGGAACATGGAAGGTGACGATATGTCGGCAGAACAATATGTGGAGTCCAGTAAAAAGACGGTTATGCAGCAATATGAGACGAAAGTAAAATTTACAAATGACGGAGAGATATTTTCAAAAAAAATTGCAGGTGAGACATACGAATGTCTGAAACTTGATTTTACATCGGATGACACAAAGCGATGCAGTGAGTCGTATGTCCGTATGGTAGATGGATATGCGGTGCTGATCGGTATTGCGTATGGACCTGAGAATACAGCGGAGCGAAATGCTGTTTTAGAGGCTGTAAAAGCATTGTAAAAAGAGAGGGGAAAAGATGTTTGGAGAAGTGATCAGACTATGGGAAAACGGAGAATATTCGTATCCGCTTGCATGTGGATTTGTACCGAATCTGGTGAGTTATATTCATGAAGATGAAAAGATCAGACCTTGCATGATCATCGTTCCGGGTGGTGGGTATCGATTTGTCTCACAGCGGGAAGGTGAGATTGTGGCAAGAACGTTTTATGATAAGGGATATAACACGTTTGTGCTGACGTATACGACCGATTTGACGATGACAGAACCGTTAAAGGAGCAGCCGATGAAAGATTTGGCGCGTGCGATCCGCAAGATCAGGCAGGGAGCGGAACGATATCAGATAGATCCGGAAAAAGTTATTTTGTGTGGATTTTCGGCAGGTGGTCATCTTTGCGCAAGCGT
>OGEO01001398.1_pt1 | contig 15043 bp, 9 predicted proteins | sample 1570661 | NCBI WGS metagenome assembly OGEO01 (sample SAMEA2582142, study PRJEB24529) | metagenome | biome: Human gut stool | place: China | collected 2011
CAAGAATTTGTCGTAAAAATGTGGTCAAATCAAGAAAATCGAGTGCGAAAGCAAGTGAAAAATCCCTGTGAAGCCCGTAAAATCAAGGCTTCACAAATTCTTCACAAAATAATTAGCACTCACCTCTTGACAGTGCTAACAATCAGTGCTATATTAATAACCGTAATAAGGAAATCATTATAAATGTTTATAAATGCGCAGCCCCTGCGAGTTACTTTTTTAAAGAGCCGCGGAAGCTGCGCTTTATATTAATATCAGCTGAAGGAGGAGAGCCTATGAACATCAGCAAATTTACGCAGAAATCCGTACAGGCTGTTCAGGATCTGGAGAAGGTTGCTTACGAATATGGCAACCAGGAAATCGAACAGGAGCATCTGTTATATACCCTCCTGACACAGGAAGACAGCCTGATTTTCAAACTGATTGAGAAGATGGAAATAAATAAAGAATATTTTCTGAACACAGTGAAGAACGCTCTGGATGCAAAAGTCAAAGTATCTGGCGGCGAACTCCGGTTTGGACAATATCTGAATAAGGCACTTGTAAATGCAGAAGACGAAGCGAAGGCAATGGGAGATGAATACGTATCCGTAGAGCATCTTTTCCTGTCCCTGCTGAAATATCCAAGCCCCGGCATGAAGAAAATCTGGAGCGAATTCGGCATTACCAAAGAACGCTTCCTGCAGGCACTTTCTACAGTGCGTGGAAATCAGCGTGTAGTAAGCGATAACCCGGAAGCCACATACGATACACTGAATAAATACGGCGAAGATCTTGTAGAGAAAGCCAGAAGCCAGAAACTGGATCCGGTCATCGGACGTGACAGTGAGATCCGGAATGTGATCCGTATTCTTTCCCGTAAGACCAAGAACAACCCGGTTCTCATCGGTGAACCTGGTGTTGGTAAAACAGCTGCTGTGGAAGGTCTTGCACAGCGAGTTGTAGCAGGAGATGTTCCGGAAGCACTGAAGGATAAGAAAATTTTTGCCCTGGATATGGGTGCACTGGTAGCAGGTGCCAAATACCGTGGTGAATTTGAGGAACGTCTAAAAGCAGTTCTGGAAGAGGTGAAAAAGAGCGAAGGTCAGATCATTCTCTTTATTGATGAGCTTCACTTGATCGTTGGCGCAGGTAAGACGGATGGCGCAATGGACGCCAGCAATATGCTGAAACCAATGCTTGCTCGTGGTGAGCTTCATTGTATCGGTGCCACTACATTAGACGAATACCGTCAGTATATTGAGAAGGATGCTGCACTGGAACGTCGTTTTCAGCCTGTTATGGTAGATGAGCCAACTGTGGAGGATACTATTTCTATCCTTCGTGGTCTGAGAGAACGTTACGAAGTATTCCATGGTGTTAAAATCACAGACAGCGCACTTGTTGCAGCTGCAACACTTTCACATCGTTATATTACAGACCGTTTTCTTCCGGATAAGGCAATTGACCTGGTAGATGAGGCCTGTGCCCTGATCAAAACAGAGCTGGATTCCATGCCAACTGAGTTGGATGAGCAGCGCCGTAAGATCGATCAGATGAAAATGGAAGAGTTGTCTCTGAAGAAGGAAACCGATAATTTAAGCAAAGAGCGTCTGGAAGAACTTCAGAAGGAACTTGCGGAAATGCAGGATTCCTTCAATACCCAGAAGGCTCAGTGGGAGAACGAGAAACATTCTGTAGAGAAGCTTCAGAAGCTTCGTGAACAGATTGAGGATATGAACAAACAGATCCAGATCGCAAGACAGAACTATGATCTGGAGAAAGCTTCCGAACTGCAGTATGGCGAGCTGCCGAAATTACAGCAGCAGCTGGAAATCGAAGAGCGCAGTACAAAAGAGAGTGACAGAAGCCTTGTCCACGAAGTAGTAACAGACGATGAAATCGCAAGGATCATTTCCCGTTGGACCGGCATTCCGGTAGCAAGGCTGACAGAGGGAGAGCGTGCCAAACTGCTTCATCTGGAAGATGAGCTCCACAAACGTGTTATCGGTCAGGAGGAAGGTGTGCGCCGTGTAACCGATGCCATCCTTCGTTCCAAAGCAGGAATCAAAGATCCGACCAAACCAATCGGTTCTTTCCTGTTCCTTGGACCTACCGGTGTTGGTAAAACAGAGCTTGCCAAAACCCTTGCACAGACTCTTTTCGATGATGAGCAGAATATGGTTCGTATCGACATGAGCGAGTACATGGAGAAATACTCTGTATCCAGACTGATCGGAGCTCCTCCGGGATATGTTGGATATGAGGAAGGCGGACAGCTTACAGAGGCTGTTCGTCGGAAACCGTACAGCGTTGTACTTTTCGATGAGATTGAGAAGGCACATCCAGATGTATTCAATGTACTTTTGCAGGTACTGGATGATGGTCGTATTACCGATTCTCAGGGACGTACTGTAGACTTCAAGAATACAATTCTGATCATGACTTCCAATATCGGATCTCCTTATCTGCTGGATGGTATTGATGAAAATGGAGAAATCAAGGAAGAAGCCCAGAAAGAGGTTATGGATGATCTGCGCGGACATTTCCGTCCGGAATTCCTGAACCGTCTTGATGAGATCATTCTGTTTAAGCCGTTGACAAAAGATAATATTGGTAGTATCGTTGATCTGATGGTAAAAGAGCTGAATGACCGTCTTGCCGACCAGGAGCTTTCCCTGGAGCTGACAGATGCAGCCAAGAAGGATGTCATTGACAATGGTTACGATCCTGTCTACGGTGCAAGACCTCTGAAGCGTTATCTTCAGAAATATGTAGAGACACTGACTGCCAGGAAGATCCTTTCAGGTGAAGTCCATACCGGCGATACACTGGTATTGGATGTGGAGAATGGAGAGTATGTGGTTAAAGTGAAGTAAAGGTTACTGTTCACTGGTAACGTTCCGCGAGGCGTTTTTTGTGAACAAAGTTCACAGAAAACCCGAGAATTGCGGCGCGAAATCATGCGAATGCATGATTTCTGTGCATCGCGAAGCGCGTTACTGTGAACGGAGTGAACAGTAACAAGTAAAGGAAAAGAAAAGGAGTCCAAGTCTTATGATACCAAAAGATCCTATGATTTTGCTTAGTTATGTAAATACTCAGCTTCGGGATTATTACGATTCTCTGGAAGCCCTGTGCACCTGCCGCGGACTGAACAGGAAATCTTTGCTGGATAAGATGGATTCCATCGACTACCACTACGACGAAGAGACCAACCAGTTTATTTGAAATCACAATATTCAATACTTCAATACCGCTTGTCAAAGCTGTGAAAACCGCTTGGCAGGCGGTATTTTTTTGTAACAGGAATTTCCTGTTACGTATTACATAAAAAGCTTACCAGGCGGGATTGCACTGCGACGGAAGGGGTGTTGTCGCTCCAGGCGACCCGCCGCAAATGGAGAATCCTGCAAGCAGGATTCTTTTTACCATGAAAATTCCGGACAACAGATAATGTGGTCTTATACATAATAATTAGCCGACAAAATAAATACATATTTTAAATTCAATAAATTTAAGACACAAATCTAAAAAAAATATAAACTGCACAAAAAACACTTGCGTTTCTTGTGAAAAAGTGTAAACTATAAAATTAGTCGGCTAACTAATATGAGAAAGCTGAACAGGAACTTGAAACTGTAATACACACTCCAAAGCTTGTATCTCAGTTTCAGACAGCAAGTGAGGTGAGAATTTGGAAAACAACAATGAGAAAAGCATTCAACGTCTGATTATGGAAATCAGCCGCATGTATATGGAAAAATGCTTTGGTAAACTTAAAAGTCTGGGAATCCATCCAAGACAAATGCCGATTCTGGCTGTTCTGTGGAAAGAAGACGGATGTAGCCAGAAAGAACTGGCCAGCCAGTTAGGCGTGAAGCCGCCTACTGTTACCGTAAGTATCCAACGCCTGGAAAAAATCGGTATTATAGTTCGAAAACAGGATGAAAAAGATCAACGCATAAGCCGGATTTATCTTACAGAAGAAGGAAAAGCAATAATTAATGAAGGTATGCGCATGGCAAAGGAAGGAGAAAAACAGGTTCTGAACGGATTTTCCGAAAGTGAGTTATGTCTGATGAAACGATTCTGCATACAGATTAAGGAAAATATTGCGGCAATGCCAGCACCAGAGTTTTCACCGGAAGAAATGTGCATGGGACATTTTTGCCATAATAAAAAGTAGCACAGGAAACTGAAAAACAAAGCAAAAGGCAGAAAAGCCTGGATGTTTTGAAAAATGTAGAAAGGACAACCCAAGCATGATTAAATTAATGAAGTATCTGAAAAAATCAGCAGGCTATATCGTCCTGATCATTGGACTGCTGTTTTTGCAGGCATACTGTGATCTGTCCTTGCCGGATTATACCTCCAAGGTAATTAACGTAGGGATCCAGCAGGGGGGAATACCAGATGGTGTTCCGGAAAAAATGCGTCAGAGCACAATGGAAAATCTGCAGATTTTTATGGACGAAGACACACAGAAAGAAGTTCAGGACTCTTATGTCCTGGATGGAGACACATATGAACTGAAAGATGGCATTACAGGGGATAAACGTGAGGAATTAAACGATCTTCTGTGCAAACCTCTGATGATGTACACCTCTTTTACCTCTGGCAGTGAAGAGAGCCAGAAAATGCTTTCCCAGATGCAGGTATCGGAAGGAACGGACCCAATGCAGGTTTTGTCAGCAATGCCGGAGGATGCAAAAAAACAGATGCTGGAGGCTGCAGATGAGAAGCTTTCTGACATGCCGGAATCTATTCTTACACAGGCCGCTGTCAGTGGTGTGAAAGCAGAATACGAAGCTATGGGCGAGGATCTGGATGCAATTCAGATGAATTACATCCGGACATCCGGAATCCAGATGGTCCTGATGGCGCTGGTGATCATGCTGGCCGCTGTAAGTGTTACTTTCCTTTCAGCAAGAGTGGCAGCAGCCCTTGGACATGATCTGCGAGATAATGTATACCGCAAGGTCATTCATTTCTCCAGCAACGAATATCATAAATTTTCCACTGCATCCCTGATCACGCGAAGTACCAACGATGTGCAGCAGGTGCAGCAGTTTATGACCATGATGTTCAGAATCGTTCTGTATGCGCCCATCCTTGGCATCGGAGGCGTGCTCAAGGTTCTCCAGACCGATTCCTCCATGACCTGGATCCTTGGAGCCGCAGTAGCTATCATTCTGATTGTTATTTTTGTACTGTTCCAGATTGCAATGCCGAAATTCACCAGGCTGCAGACTCTCATTGACCGTCTGAACCTGGTAACCAGGGAAATCCTTACCGGAATCCCGGTTATCCGCGCGTTCAGCCGTGAGAAGCATGAGGAAGAGCGTTTTGAAAAAGCAAATATGGATCTGACAAAAACAAACCTGTTTGTAAACCGCTGTATGACATTTATGATGCCGATCATGATGCTGATCATGAACGGTGTATCTGTAGCGATTATCTATTTCGGTGCACATGGCGTTGACAATGGAACTATGCAGGTAGGAAATATGATGGCATTTATCCAGTACGCAATGCAGATTATTATGTCCTTCCTGATGATCACAGCAATCTCCATTATGCTCCCAAGGGCAAACGTGGCAGCCGGCCGAATCTGTGAGGTTCTGGAAATGGAGCCATCTGTAAATGATCCGGAGGAACCGGTAATGCCAGATAAGCAGGAAAAAGGAACGGTCGAATTTGACCATGTAAGCTTCGCTTATCCGGAAGCAGGGGAAAATGTCATCAACGATATTACCTTTAAGGCAGAAAAAGGCCAGACTGTTGCTATCATCGGAAGTACCGGAAGCGGCAAGAGTACACTGGTCAACCTGATCCCCAGATTTTATGATGCAACGAAGGGCTGTGTCAAAGTAGATGGTGTGGATGTACGAAATATGACACAGCATGAGCTTCGTGACCGTCTGGGCTATGTACCTCAGAAGGGAGTCCTGTTCTCTGGAACCATCGATTCCAACATTCGTTACGGTAAGCCGGATATGCCAGAGGAAGATGTAAAACTGGCAGCTCAGATCGCCCAGTCCGATGACTTTATTGAAGCGAAACCGGAAGGCTACAAAGCACCTATTTCCCAGGGAGGAAATAATGTATCCGGTGGCCAGAAGCAGCGTCTTTCCATTGCAAGAGCGATTGCCAAAAAGCCGGAAATCCTGATCTTTGACGACAGCTTTTCCGCACTTGATTTCAAGACTGACAGCAAGCTTCGCAAGGCCCTGAAGGAAAAGACAAAGGATATTACCACGATTATCGTAGCACAGCGAATCAGCACTATCCTGAATGCAGATCAGATCATCGTGCTGGATGACGGAAATATGACAGGCATCGGCACCCACAAGGAACTGATGAAGAATTGCGAGGTTTACCGCCAGATCGCCATGTCACAGCTTTCAGAGGAGGAATTAGCATGAGTGAAAATAAAGCCAGAGGCCCTATGATGGGTGGTCATCGGAGCCGTGCAATGAACTCCGGGGAAAAGGCAAAAGACTTTAAAGGAGCAATGAAACGACTTTTGAAATACATGGAACGCTACAAAATCCGTTTCGTTCTCATGTTTCTGTTTGCAATTGCAGGAACCATTTTTAACATTGTAGGACCAAAGATCCTTGGAAAGGCAACAACAGAGCTTTTTAACGGCCTGGTAGCCAAGGTAAACGGCACCGGAAGCATTGATTTTGAAAAAATTGGCTATATTTTGTTATGGACATTAGGACTGTATCTGGCAAGTGCCTGCTTCTCCTTTATCCAGGGTTATGTGATGACCGGAATTTCCAACGACGTTACCTACAATTTACGTAAAGATATTTCAAAGAAATTCAGCCGCCTCCCAATGAACTATTATGAGAGCCGGACAAACGGCGAAATCCTTTCCCGCGTAACGAACGATGTGGATACCCTTCAGATGAGCCTGAACCAGAGTATTACCCAGCTGATCACATCAGTTACCACCCTGATCGGTGTGTTTGTGATGATGCTGTCCATCAATGTGTGGATGACCCTGGCTGCCCTTCTGATCCTTCCGATGTCTATGCTTATCATCAATTTCGTTATGAAGCACTCCCAGAAATATTTCCAGGCACAGCAGAAGTATCTGGGGGAGGTAAATGGCCAGATTGAAGAGAACTACGGCGGACACAATGTAGTGAAGGTATTTAATAAAGAAGAAGACGTAGTTGCAGAATTTGAAAAAGACAACCAGAAGCTTTACGAATCAGCATGGAAATCTCAGTTTTTCTCCGGAATTATGATGCCGGTCATGCAGTTTGTTGGAAATCTTGGATATGTTATGGTAGCCCTTCTTGGAGGATGGTTCACGATCAAAGGCTCTATTGAAGTAGGTGATATCCAGTCCTTCTTCCAGTACATCCGTAACTTTACCCAGCCCATCCAGCAGATCGCACAGGTAACCAACCTGCTTCAGTCCTCAGCTGCTGCTTCCGAGCGTGTGTTTGAGTTCCTGGATGAGGAGGAAGAGGAGACTACCAAAGAGAATGCCGTTTCTATTGACGGGCTCAGCGGAAATGTAGAATTTGATCATGTAAGCTTCGGCTACAATCCGGAAAAGATCATTGTCCACGATTTTTCGGCAAAGGTCAGAGATGGTCAGAAAATTGCGATTGTAGGTCCTACTGGTGCAGGAAAAACCACAATGGTTAAGTTGCTTATGCGCTTCTATGATGTAAACAGTGGTTCTATTAAAGTAGATGGCCATGATGTAAAAGATTTCAACAGAAGCGAGCTTCATGAAATGTTTGGAATGGTGCTTCAGGATACCTGGCTGTTTTCCGGAACCATTATGGAAAACATCCGCTATGGACGGCTGGATGCTACCGATGAGGAAGTGATCGCAGCAGCAAAGGCTGCTCATATCCACAACTTTATCATGCAGCAGCCGGGAGGCTATAACATGGTTCTGGATGAGGAGACCAGCAATGTTTCCCAGGGCCAGAAGCAGCTCCTGACAATTGCAAGAGCCATTCTTGCAGACAATAAGATCCTGATCCTGGATGAGGCTACCTCCTCCGTTGATACCAGAACCGAGGTACAGATCCAGAAAGCTATGGATAACCTGATGAAAGGCAGAACCAGCTTTGTCATCGCTCACAGACTTTCCACCATCAGGGACGCAGATCTGATCCTGGTTATGAAGGATGGTGACATTATCGAGCAGGGCAGCCATGAAGAGCTGCTTGCAAAGAAAGGCTTCTACGCAGATCTTTACAACAGCCAGTTTGATAAGACGCAGACTGCATAAAAGTAAGTGAAACAGATAAAAAAATACAGCAGCTTTTTCGGAAAATATACGGAAAAACTGCTGTTTTTTTTGTCTTCAGAGAGAAAAAATCCAGGGATTTGCTGTCTGTACTTTTACCCGCAGATAATGTATAATGGAGCAAAGTTTCTGCCGGAAAGGAAGGCAGGGACAAAGTCATGACAACGAAAAAACTCATTTATTGCAGCAGCCCTGGGTGTTTTTTTACAAAGACTTGTAGAAAGGGCTGCAGCGCGAATGTTAAAGGAGTATACCCCCAATGACAATTGATAATAAAGACGGAGCAGCTTTTCTTGCATACGTTACAGATAAATTAGAAACCAGGATCGCCCATATCAGCCAGTCCATTCTGGAAGGACAGAAGGATATCGAAGGAATGCATGAGTATTACTGGGAGAACTATACGGAGATGGACCAGTATGGTTACGAAAATTTCGATAACCAGCAGGCACTTCTTCACCAGATCAACGCCAACGAGCAGCAGATCCATCTGCGAAAAAGATTTCGTAAAATGCTGGATTCCCCTTTCTTTGGAAGGGTGGATTTCGTATTTGAAGGGGATGAGGAGCCGGAGATTTTTTATATTGGAATCGGAAATTTCGCAGAAGAGGCAGGGCATACGCCGCTGATCTATGACTGGCGTGCTCCTGTCAGCGGGCTTTTCTACGACTATGATAAAGGTCCGGCGTCTTACCAGGCACCGCTGGGAACCATCTGCGGTGAAATTGCCTCCAAGTGGCAGTACAAGATTCGAAATGGCCGTATGATTTACCAGTTTGAAAGTGATGTGAAGATTGATGACGAGATTCTTATGGCAGAGCTTGGCAGCGGAGGCAGCACTGCGCTGAAAAATATTGTCCGCACCATCCAGAAGGAGCAGAATGCCATCATCCGAAACACCAGGGATAAGATCATGGTAATCCAGGGCGCAGCCGGAAGCGGCAAGACCTCCATTGCCTTGCACAGAATTGCCTATCTTTTGTATCACGACCGCAAGAACCTGAAATCCTCCAATATCCTGATCCTGTCTCCCAACAGCATCTTTTCTGATTATATTTCCCATATACTTCCGGAATTGGGAGAGGAAAATATTAAAGAAATGAGCTTTGATCTTTTTGCCTACAGACAGCTGAAGGATACGGTATCTGACTGCGAAGACCGCTATGATCAGATTGAGCGCAGCCTGAATTTCCCGGATATGCCTTCCTTATATAAGGAAAAACAGTCCAGGGAATTTTTGAATCGGATGGAGGGGTATCTCACCTCCTTAGAAGATGAGCTGATGGATTTTCATGATGTGGAATATAAGAGCTTTACGAAAAAAGAAGAGGAGATCATTGATCTTTTTTATTTTAAATTTCAGGATATCCCTCTGTTATCACGTATGGAGGCAGTTGCAGAGAATTTCATTGATGAGGTAGAGACGCTTCGGGACAATGATATGGATGAGGAAGAACGTGCCATTGTAATGGAGAAATTCATGAATATGTATGAGACACAGGATCTCTATGTGATCTACAGCCGTTTTCTGGAAAGCTGCGGCTATCCGGGACTTCCCCATGTACAGCTTCAGGAGCGAAAGCTCCGGTATGAGGACGTCTATCCGGTACTTTACATGAAGTACCGCCTTCTTCGCCAGACTAGCCACAATGGTATCAAGCACCTGGTAGTAGACGAAATGCAGGATTATTCAAGGCTTCAGTATCTGATCCTTAAAATGATGTTTCCCTGCCGCATGACCATTCTGGGGGACAAAGCCCAGACTATGGAAGATGAGGCTCAGGATGTCCTGGGATTTTTACCGAAAATTTTCGGAAAAGAGATCCGCAGGATCGTCATGAACAAAAGCTACCGAAACACTGTGGAGATTGCTTCTTATGCGAATCAGCTTGCAGGGATTACAGATATGGATCTGTTTGATCGTCATGGCCAGCCAGTGGAAGAATTATTTTTTAAAGGGAAAAAACAGCAGGCAATGGAAGCGGCTCTGGATGAGCTTGTGAACAAGCTTCAGCTGGGAGCGGAACAGTTTGAGACAGCTGCGTTGATCCTTCGCACGGAATCTGAGGCGAAAGAAGCCGCCCGCATTTTGAAAGAAAAACTGGAAAATACAGGGTTTGATATGGAAAATCGTTTCTCGTACCTGCATCGTGACAGCAACAGCTTCTGCAAAGGCCTTACAGTTACTACGTTTTATCTTGCAAAAGGTCTGGAATTTGACCAGGTATTTTCCCTGTTCCCTGCAGCAGATCAGAGTCCGATTGCAAAACAGGGACGTTATATTGCTGCTACCAGAGCGCTTCATAAATTGCATATGTACGAATATGGAAAATAAATATTACAAAAGTATGACAAACAGAGCGTAAAATAAAAAAGAAATTCAGGTTGGCGAAACATGCTGTCAAATGCAATGTACATTTTGCAGACAGGATTTTACAAACACCCTCTGAAAAAATGTATAAAGTTTGTCACGAAAGTTTATAATATTTTCACAGCAAATTTAGATTCTACAGTGGGAAATCCATTGACAGGCTTGTAATAAAATTGTAAAATACAGCTCGGGAGATTTTTATAAACGAGAAATATTTTCGTTTTGTTAATGAAATAGAAGAATGTAGATTTACAAAATTTACTTATGAAAAGAAATAAGGAGGATACTATGAAGAACAAAAAGATTTTAGCAATCTTAACGATATCAGCAATTGTTTCTGCAGCTGCTACAGGCTGCAGCTTTGGCGGAGACGAGCCGGAAGAACAGGTAGTGGTAACTGAGACACCTGCTCCGGAAGCAACCGCTACACCTACTCCGGAGCCAACCATCGCGCCAGACGTACAGGACAGCACCTATACATCAAGCAATGGGGATGTCTCCATTAAGCTTCCAGATGCTACCTGGTCCAATAAGGCGGATGAGGCAGATATGCTCAGCTTCGAATCCCCGGAGCAGGGTAAGATCCTGATCCTTCATGGACAGGGAGAAGAGGACATGTCTTCTGCTATGCTTCCGGATACGCAGGATCTGGCTGTGGCATTAGAGCAGGCTTCTGACCTTGCAGAAGGTACTGACTTTGAGATCCAGGATTATACTGCCAGTGATGTGGAGGGAGTAGGCGTTTATTCTTACACTGTGAAGTACACAGATGCTTCCAAGAGCGGCGGATATGTTTATGCGATCCATAAAATTTATAAGAGCTCTGATGAGTATTACAATATCTGCGGATCTGTTGTGGATGAGGCTTCTTATGCAGGAGTTAAGGCTGCAGTTGATTCCTTCGGAATTGCAGGAGAGTCTTCTTTGAAAGCTGCTGCACCGGTACAGTCTTCTGACAGTGCAGACGGAAGCACTGAGGGAAGTACAGATGGTTCCACTGACGGAACACAGAGTGCAGGTACTGATTCTGCGTCCTCAGGTGATGGAAGCAGTGATGGAACAATCACAAACTCCGGCGGATTTACCCAGGAGCAGCTTACAGACACCAACCAGACCAGAACTATTTACCGTAACTCCGATGGCCATCCCCTTGTAATTACTCCGGATGGAAATGGAAACTGGGTTGACTTTGATGGAAATACCTATCGTTTTGTGAATAATGAGGATGTTTACGATCAGAATGATGTGGATTATTACTGGCATGGAGAAGGTGCAGACGTATATTACATGCCTGTAGAGTAATAACAGAAAAAGCAGAATGTTGACTTACACGGACACAGCTACCCGGGATGGATGGCTGTGTCCGTGACAGTTGGAGGGAATATGGATAATTTTCAGGCTTATGGCGAATTTGCCAGAGTATATGATATGTTCCAGGACAATGTGGACTACCAGACCTGGGGCAAATGGCTGAAGCAGCAGCTTGCAGCGCAGGGAATCACAGACGGACTTGTGCTGGATCTTGGCTGCGGCACGGGAACCATGACTGAGATACTGGCAGAGGCTGGCTATGACATGATCGGAGTGGATAATTCCGGGGAAATGCTGGCAGAGGCCATGGAGAAACGGGTAGAGTCCGGGCATGACATCCTGTATCTTCTTCAGGACATGCAGGAGTTTGAACTTTATGGAACCGTACGGGCTGTGGTAAGCGTGTGTGACAGTCTGAATTACATAACAGAGGAAGAGGAGCTGGAGCATGTGTTTGCCCTGGTAAATAATTATCTGGATCCTCAGGGGATTTTTCTGTTTGATATGAATACGGTTTATAAGTATCAGACTATGATCGGGAATACTACGATTGCTGAGAACCGGGATGAGGGAAGCTTTATCTGGGAGAACAGTTATGATGAGGAGACCGGGATTAATACGTATGAGCTGGCTCTGTTTATTCCAAGAGAGGACGGACTTTATGAGAAGGATGAGGAGGTTCACTATCAGAGAGCCTATCCTTTGGAGAAAATCAAGGAACTTATTGGAAAAGCGGGGATGGAGCTTCTGGCAGTGTATGATGCGTATACACTGGAACCGCCGAAGGAAGATAGTGGCAGGCTTACCTTTGTAGTAAGGGAACATGGTAAATGATAATATAACAATGATAAATATCAAGAGGATTACGATTAAAATTATAACAGTACAGATTGGAGAATACACATGAATGATTATATCATCCGCGCGACTGCAGCGAATGACCAGATACGTGCATTTGCGGCAGTGACCACTGAAATGGTGGAGACTGCAAGAGAGCATCATAATACAAGTCCGGTGGCTACAGCAGCGCTTGGAAGACTTCTTACTGCAGGAGCCATGATGGGCTCTATGATGAAGGGAGAGAAAGATGTTCTGACTCTTCAGATCAAGGCCGGTGGTCCCCTTCAGGGAATTACGGTAACTGCCGATTCCCAGGGAAATGTAAAGGGCTATGTAGGAAATCCAGATGTCTGCATTCCGGCAAATTCCAAAGGGAAGCTGGACGTTGCAGGAGCAGTTGGTCCTGGATTCCTGACTGTGATTAAGGATATGGGGCTGAAAGAGCCGTACAGCGGACAGGTTATGCTTCAGACCTGTGAGATTGCAGAAGACCTGACCTATTATTTTGCAACAAGTGAGCAGGTACCGTCCGCAGTTGGACTTGGAGTCCTGATGAATAAGAATAACACAGTACGTCAGGCTGGTGGATTTATTGTACAGCTGATGCCATTTGCAGAGGAAGATGTGATTTCCAAGTTAGAGCAGAACGTACAGAAGATCAATTCTGTCACCAACCTGTTAGAGGAGGGACATACCCCGGAGAGTCTGCTGGAGAAAGTACTGGAAGGCTTTGACGTGCAGATCAATGAGAAAATGGACACCCGTTTCTGCTGCAACTGCTCCAAAGAACGAGTAGCGAAAGCGTTGATCAGCATCGGCAGAAAAGAATTAAACGAAATGATCCAGGAAGGCAAGCCAATCGAGATGAACTGCCATTTCTGTAATACCAACTACAATTTCACAGTAGAAGAGTTGAAAGAAATTCTAAGAAGATGCAAATAAGCTGAATTAAGAAAGAATCACTATTTTCCGTCATAGACGCACATCTTGCAGAAAGCCTTTTTCAAACACACTCTAAGGCGTGGAAATGGTAGGATAAGAGAGGATTAGGATATGAATCAGGGATTTATTAAAGTAGCGGCAGGAACGCCGCAGGTTACAGTTGCTGATTGTAAGGCCAATACCAGGGCAATTCTGGAAGTAATCCGTGAAATGGAGACACAGCATGCCAAGCTGATGGTGTTGCCGGAGCTTTGCATCACAGGCTATACCTGCCAGGATCTTTTCCTTCAGAGAAGGCTGCTGGACAGTGCATGGGAGAGCCTTCTGACTATTGCAGAGGAGACTGCGGATGTGGATGCGCTGATCTTTGTGGGACTTCCTATGCGGATGAACGGCAAGCTCTACAATGTGGCAGCAGCATTGAACCACGGAAATATTCTTGGATTTGTACCTAAGACTCATATTCCCAACTATAATGAATTCTATGAGCAGAGACACTTTGCTTCTGGGGCGGATGTGTGGACAGATGTGACAGTTGGGGAGGAAAGCGTACCTTTTGCCAGCAATCTGATTTTCTCATGTGAAGGATTGCCGGAGCTGACAGTTGGCGCAGAAATCTGCGAGGATCTGTGGGTTCCACTTCCGCCTAGTGTAAATCTGGCACAGGGCGGTGCCCATATTATCGTCAATCTTTCAGCCAGTGATGAGATGGTTGGTAAGGATTCCTACCGCCGTGATCTGGTGAAGGGTCAGTCTGCCAGACTGGTGTGCGGCTATATTTACGCCACAGCAGGAGAGGGTGAATCCTCCCAGGATCTGGTATTTGGCGGACAGAACCTGATCGCAGAGAATGGCACCATGCTGGCAGAGGCGAAGCGCTTCCAGAACACTGTGATCTACGGAGAAATTGATGTGCAGAGACTGGCAGATGAGAGAAGAAGACTTTCCACCTATCCGGCATCTGATGATGCTGACTGCCAGATCGTACCTTTTGATGTGGAAGTGGAAGAGACCTCTCTTACCAGGAAGTTTGCCCCCTATCCTTTCGTACCTTCTGTAAAAGAAGAGCGTGATATGCGCTGTGAGGAGATTCTGAACATCCAGGCTATGGGACTTAAGAAGCGAATGAGCCACATCCACTGCCAAAAGGCAATGGTTGGTCTTTCCGGGGGACTTGATTCCACACTGGCATTGCTTGTAATTGCACGTACTTTCCAGCTGATGGGACTGCCATCTGAGAATATCCGCTGCATTACCATGCCATGCTTTGGCACCACAGACAGAACTTACCAGAATGCCTGCAAATTAAG
>OGEO01001408.1_pt1 | contig 14891 bp, 16 predicted proteins | sample 1570661 | NCBI WGS metagenome assembly OGEO01 (sample SAMEA2582142, study PRJEB24529) | metagenome | biome: Human gut stool | place: China | collected 2011
TTGTTTACGTGGTTCTAGCTCTTTTAGGATTAGCATTAGTTATTGCAAATATTCATAATACGTCCAAACAGCAGGCGCATCTTGAGAGCGTGAAATCGGCTATTCCTTCTGCTACTACACCAAAAACAACAACCAGTAGTACATCTGACAGTTCCGATGAGGAGCTGATACTCAATCCCATTATTGACCTTTCGGGTTGGCAACTTCCTCAGGATATCGATTACGATGTCTTGTCAAATCATATTTCTGGTGCTATTGTCCGCGTCTTCGGTGGATCACAGATTAGTAAGGATAGCAATGCCGCCAGCTCAAATGGGGTTGACAAATCTTTTAAAACACATATCAAAGAACTCAAAAAACGTGACGTTCCAGTTGCCGTCTATTCCTACGCCCAAGGTACTTCTGTCAAAGAGATGAAGGAAGAAGCTCGTATTTTCTACAAAAATGCTTCTCCATACAAGCCTACCTATTACTGGATTGACGTTGAAGAGGAAACCATGTCAAACATGGAGGAAGGTGTCCAAGCCTTTCTTGCTGAGCTCAAACGTCTGGGAGCTGAGAAGGTTGGACTCTATATTGGTGCCTATTTCATGCTTGAGCAAGAAGTTTCAACCAAAAACTTCGATGCCGTTTGGATTCCAGCCTATGGTACTGACTCCGGTTATTATGAGGCGTTGCCGAATACTGAAATCGACTATGACTTACACCAGTATACGTCACAAGGAAGCCTTCCTGGTTTCGACAATATCCTAGATCTTAATCAAATCAACCCTGAGAAAAACAAGCGTAAAACCTTTGAAAAACTCTTTGGTAAGATTAAGAAGAAATCAACTAAAAATAAGAAAACTACTTCGACAAGTTCATCTAGTAGTCAGTAAAAACCAGTGTCTAAGGCACTGGTTTTCTTCTTGTCAAATTGGCTTAGGCGTGCTCGGATGAATGTGTTATAATGGATGGTAGAAATGTATAACTTTAAAAGGAGATATGACAATGGCTAAGAAAGGCAAAGTCAAGAAAACCTTGGTTGACCAAATTCTTGATAAAGCTAAGATTGACCATGATAGCTTATCCTTCAATGGTTTAGAAGGAGAGCTTCCAGAAGATGTGGCACGTGAGAGCATTTATAAAACCCTCGCCCTTAAGGGAGATAAGACAGGACCAGTCATCGGCATCGTCCCTATCACCGAGCACCTGTCTGAAAAGAAATTAGCTAAAATTTCAGGGAACAAGAAAGTTCAAATGATTCCACAAAAGGATCTCCAAAAAACGACTGGCTATGTTCACGGAGCCAACAACCCAGTGGGAATTCGCCAAAAACACAATTTCCCTATTTACATCGATCAGTCTGCCCAAGAAGCTGGTTTCCTTATTGTCTCAGCGGGAGAAATTGGGCGCTCTATCCGTATCAATAGTCAAGAACTTGCTGATTTTGTTAATGCTGAATTTGCTGATATTAAGGAGTAATCATGAAACTGTATTTTGTACGTCACGGTAAAACCGAGTGGAACTTGGAAGGCCGACTTCAAGGCGCCAAGGGAGACTCGCCTTTGCTTAAAGAATCTGTTGAACAAGTACGTGAGCTAGGTCACTATCTTAGTGACACTCATTTTGACTTGGTCTTCTCAAGTGACCTACCACGTGCTAAAAAAACCACTGAACTCATCATGGAGTCTCAAAAGCCTAAAGCTAAAGTTACCTACACTAAAGCTCTGCGTGAATGGCAACTTGGTAAACTGGAAGGGCAAAAAATTGCACTCGTTCAGGCCATCTATCCAAAAGAAATGGATGCCTTCCGTCATAACCTAGCCAACTTCCGTGCTAATGACTTCCAAGCTGAATCTGTTTACCAGACAACCAAACGTGTGGCCGAATTTGTCAAAACACTTAAAGATAGTGATGCTAAAAATGTCCTCATTGTTGGTCACGGAGCTAACCTAACAGCTTCTATCCGTACCCTCCTTGGTTTTGAACCGGGTCTTCTTCGTAAGGCAGGAGGTCTTGACAATGCTTCTGTCACTATTCTCGAAACCAATGATTTCGAGCACTTCACTCTTAAATGTTGGAATGATACGTCCTATATGGATGAACAAAACAAGATCAGCTAAATCAGCGACTGACTTCATAAGACAAGCGATCCTTAACAAGGGTCGCTTTTTAGCAGTCAAAAAACCCTTAAATATATTGCTTTAAGAGCTTCACCTCAATTATTTCCAACTCGATTCCTCTGGCAAACGGTCTAATTCTACACCAAAGCCTCGGGCCAAGTCATCCAATTCCTTTTCAAAAACGTCTAGTTCCTGTGAGACAAGATCATACTGTCCTTCAGACAATAAACGCTTAAAACGAAGACCACGACTCAAAACAAATTCCATTTCTATTTGGACCGTTCTGTGTACATGTTCCCAATAGTTGTTAGCAAACCCTCTTTGCTTTTCCTCAGCATTAAGGTGGTCCACTAATGCATAATAGGAATCCCAAGCAAGGCACTTCATCTGCTCTGCATCTCTAATACCTTCGAAGAGATCGTCACGTTGGGCTTCGAGTGCTTCTACCTCTTTTCTCAAAGCATCACGTTCAGCACTTAGTGCTTCAATATCATGTTTTAAGTTGTTGATTTCTACCATTTTCAAACTCCTTATCTCACGTTCTAGACAATAAAACGGCCACACGAGGCCGCTCTATTTATCTTCCATATTTCATACGAAGGATTTTTTCCTGATTAGCATTCAAACGAAGAAGGATAACCACTTTATCAATACTCATATTGCTCTCAAGAAGACGTTCAGCCGCCATCATAAGACCATTATTGATACCTAGTTGAAGGACTGGATTTTCATTATCATTGATATCAAAGATATATTTGTTATTTGGAAGGTCGAAAAGGACTTTTACCGCTCCAAAGAGTTGCTCAAAATTGTCGATTTCCAAGTCGAAGACTGGCTTAGTACCTGGTTTGAGGCTACGTCCACGGTGGTTAAACCACATAGAATGCCAGCCACCATTGAAGGCACCCATGACATCATTGTCATAAGAATCTCCAACGTAGAGCGTCGTCGATGGATTCATATCAAATTGCTCAGCTGCGAGGTTGAAGATTTCCTTCTCAGGCTTTTGGAAACCTGTCGCCTGACTGACGATGACACGCTTAGGGTCCACATAATCATAAAGTCCCAACTTCTTGACCTTCTTAAGTTGGTGCTCTGTTGGTCCATTGGTAATAATACCCATAGGAACATTTTTTTCCTTGAGGAAATCAAGGGTCATGCGCATCTCATCAAGCATGGTGATATTCTCCAACTCATGCTCGTAAACCTCTTGGAAATGGTTACCCGTTTCTTCATCAATTTCACGGTAGCCAAACTCCAAAAGGGTCTCTTTACAGCGCCAAAAACGGAAATACTCAGTTGTCCACTCACCGGCCATTACACGTGGAAAACCAACATCAGAATAGTGGCGGAAACGAATGTAGGCTTGATTCAGGTGGCTCATATCAAAGTCAGGGAAACATTTTTCCATGGCAATACGATAAGGTGCCTGTTGGTCATAAATAGTATCGTCAACGTCAAAAACAATAGAAGTAATCATCTGTCCGTTCTTTCTTATATCATTCTCTTGTCAGAGACTTAAATAAATTAGGAAACTAACAACTAAACTACTACATGAGTCAGCTCCTAATTTAATCTTCAGTCTTGCAAAAGTAAGCTTTTAGTCAACTGTCTAGGGCAATCTTACTCGTCTGTTTTTTAACTAAGATGCAATTGCCCAAACAGTCTTATTATACCGTTTTTACCCTTTCTTTTCAATTTTCGACCCCACTTAAGGAAAGATTATTCGTGTTTTGAAGATAGAAAAAGGTTTGGAACAATTTGTCCCAAACCTAATGCATCTTGTCATATTTAGACGCTTATTTAATTTCTTTAAAGGTCATTTTTTGTTTGACTTCACCCTGACCACCTTTGGCAATCTGGTAATAGAAATCTTTTGATGTGAAGTGGTCGCCATAAGCAAAGACCTTGTTATACTGCCATTGTGACAATTGATCATCCTCTTTTTTACCAAGAGTCAAAGTAGTTTTTGTCACACTGTATTCCCACTTAGCTGTTTGGTCATTATAGGCCTTGTCAAAATCAGTCTGGCTCTTAGCAGCATTAACCACTGTCGTACGATCTTGACTCACAAGCGCCTTGTTCCCACCTTCTTGGAAGGCTACATACATGACACGATTATTGACCTCACCGTTTAGAGTACTTGAGTATTGGTAAACCTTACCAGGTACAACACTATCTAAATGGTGTGTTCCCCAGTAATAGAAAGCACCAAATCCAGCTCCCGTAACCAAGAGACAAGCAAGAACAACACTAATAATGATATTTCTCTTTGACATGTCTTGCCCCTCTCTATTCGTCACCAGTTAGGTCAGAGAAAGTTGCCTCTGAGTCTGTTTCAGTGTGGCTTGAAGAACTTGATGATGAGCGTTCAAGGCTTGATGAGCTTGAACTCATGCGTGTTTCTGTTTGAGAATCATCACTTGATGAAGCCTTAGATTCAGATGATTTTTCAGTGCTTGATGATGAACTTTCTTTTTCTTTGTAAACATCAACATTGAAAGCCCACTTATCACCTTTATAACTTACCTGAATTTGAGCATATTTTGCTTTGATAAGATCTGACATCTTACTATCACTGTTAAGAGCATCAAAAATCTTTTGAGCGAGAGCTTTGGCATTGGCTTCCGTTTTGGCACCATCTTTAGGTCCATCTACAATGTCTTGAGCCTTAGGCGTTTCACCTTGAAGGTAAAGAGCTTTGCTTTCAGTGTCCTTCTTAGCTGTAGCATTTGCACCAGTCTTATCACCTTCATGTGAGAAGAAAGTCCATGCAGGGCTACCTGAACGTTTTTGTTGGTAAACTTGTTCGAATTCGCTTTGAACCTTATCTTGGAAAGCATCATCAGACAATTCTTTTTCCTTAGAACTTTCTGTACTTGATTTACTTTCACTACTGCTTGCTGTTGAGCTTGATGACGAAGATGATGATCCACTTGTTGAACTTGATGAAGCATCTTTAGATTCTGATGATGACGAAGATGAGTCCTTGCCATCTTTAGACTCTTTAGTATCTTTGTCTTTATCGTTATTATTGTTAGTCGTATTATTTGAGAATGAAACACTATTGTCAGAATTATCTGGAGCGTAAATCACTGTATTCTTAGAATGGTCATCAGATACAAAAGTACTGTTATTGATAATCACTCGGTTGTTATCACCGTAGTAGTTGTTGATAACAATCTTAGAATGTGCACAACGGTAACCATTACCAGTGACATGATAACCTGCTGGTACATCACCATCACGTTTCAAGATGAGGACATCACCTGCAAAGATAAGATCAATATTCTGAATATTGTTATCGTAGGCTAATTTTTCAATAGAAATTCCAGTCGCTTGAGAGATTCCCCACAAGGTATCTCCCCATTGAATCACGTACTGTTGACCATCTAACTGCTGTGGATTGATATTCTGAGTTGTCAAATTATTTGTAATTTGTTCAGGTGTGCTGGCAATCCAGTTTGTAATATCAGCAGCGTGAGCACTTGTTTGATTTTGATAAAAGTTATCTGCTAAAACAGATACCGTAGGCATCCCAATAGGTGCTAGTAAAGCGCCAAGCATCACGGCTTTACTAACATAATTTTTCTTTTTCATCGTATTTCCTCCTTATTTCATACGAAGCTTACCTTGCTATTGTACACCCTTTTTATTATATTTGTCAATAAATTCTATAACTTTCTAATCAAAGATTAATACTAGTTAACGATTTGTCCTAAAAATAGACAAATCCTAGCTTTATTTATCTGACATTTAATCATTTGTCCTATCTTTAGAAGATGATTTATGATACAATAATTACGACTATTTTATGGAGGACTAACATGTCAAATCAACACATGGAAGAATTGAACGATCAACAGATTGTCCGTCGTGAAAAAATGGCGGCCTTGGCTGAACAAGGAATCGATCCTTTTGGTAAGCGATTCGAACGCACAGCTACATCTGGTCAATTAAAAGAAAAATACGCTGACAAAACAAAAGAAGAATTGCACGAAATCAACGAAACTGCTACTATCGCAGGTCGTTTGATGACTAAACGTGGTAAAGGTAAAGTTGGCTTCGCCCACATCCAAGACCGCGACGGTCAAATCCAAATCTACGTGCGTAAAGATGCTGTCGGTGAAGAAAACTACGAAATCTTCAAGAAAGCTGACCTTGGTGACTTCCTCGGTGTCGAAGGTGAAGTTATGCGTACAGATATGGGAGAACTTTCTATTAAGGCTACTCATATCACACACTTGTCTAAAGCCCTTCGTCCATTGCCTGAGAAATTCCACGGACTTTCAGACGTTGAAACCATCTACCGTAAACGTTACCTCGATTTGATTTCTAACCGTGAAAGCTTTGACCGCTTTGTCACACGTTCAAAAATCATTTCTGAAATCCGTCGCTACCTCGATGCTCAAGGTTTCCTTGAAGTTGAAACACCAGTGCTTCACAATGAAGCTGGGGGTGCGGCTGCCAAACCATTTATTACACACCACAATGCTCAAAATATTGATATGGTGCTTCGTATAGCTCTAGAACTTCATCTCAAACGTCTAATTGTCGGTGGTATGGAACGCGTCTATGAGATTGGCCGTATCTTCCGTAACGAAGGGATGGATGCAACTCATAATCCTGAATTTACTATGATTGAGGTTTACCAAGCCTATGCTGATTTCCATGATATTATGGATTTAACAGAAGGTATTATCCAGCATGCTGCAAAAGCTGTCAAAGGAGATGGGCCTGTCAACTACCAAGGAACAGAAATCAAAATCAATGAACCATTCAAACGCATCCATATGGTTGATGCAATCAAGGAAATCACTGACGTTGACTTCTGGCAAGACATGACCTTTGAAGAAGCTGTAGCACTTGCAAACGAAAAACATGTACCAGTTGAAAAACACTACACAGAAGTGGGACAAATTATCAATGCCTTCTTCGAAGAATTCGTTGAAGAAACATTGATTCAACCAACTTTCGTTTACGGTCACCCAGTTGCTGTGTCTCCATTGGCTAAGAAAAACCCAGAAGATCCACGCTTCACTGACCGTTTCGAGCTCTTCATTATGACCAAAGAATACGGAAATGCCTATTCTGAGTTGAATGATCCAATCGATCAATTGTCACGTTTCGAAGCACAAGCTGCTGCTAAAGAACTCGGTGACGACGAAGCAACAGGCATCGACTACGACTACGTTGAAGCCCTCGAATACGGTATGCCACCAACAGGTGGACTCGGAATCGGTATCGACCGTCTCTGCATGCTCCTCACTGATACAACAACTATCCGTGATGTCTTGTTGTTCCCAACAATGAAATAATAATCATATCCCATTATTGAATAATGGGATATTTTTATATGAGGTATAAACGTGTTCAAAAAACTGAAGTCCCTTTTTAAGAAAAAATCAACTGTGGTTGAACAGTCTGAGACAAAGGTCGAAGAAAGTCAATTAGACTTTCCCATAGACCGTGCGGATTATTTCTTCGATCACGCACTTGTATTTTATTGTGAAGAAAATGATATCCCGTCAGAAAAAATAAGCCAATCAGACATGCTAGAGATTAGTAAAAGAGCTGCTTTTCATCTCAGTATCTTCGTCGCCTGGCTAGCAAAACATGATTTTCTGAATCCCCAAAGTGATGGATTTAACCTTGAGGATGCACAAAAACTCAAGAATGAAACGATTACGGGTACAGACTATCTCTTTAAACATCTTGATGAAAAACTCTATTCAACTGACATTAGTGACATACTCCTCCCCTTCATCTCTGATTTTTATGAAGATTATATGGATTTTTGCTATACAGTCTTGGTTGATGATGTTGCGAGAACTGAATTTGACTGGAAAATCTATCACTTGGTTGAAGATGACATTGACGAGATGTTTACTAGTTACAAAGAACAACTAGTATAAATAGAAAAAAGATTCTAATTTAAACTACAATCTAAGTAAAAAGTTTTTTCTACATAACTTTTTTAAGTCAGTAAATTGTGAAGTATTCTTGTTTTTATAAAGGTTATCCATGAATCAAATAACTACTATTTTTTTGATTATCACAATTTTATAATTTAAAAATACGAATAGATAAATAAGATATATCATAAATGATTAACTATTAATTCACAAAACAACCGTAAACGGTTGTTTTGTGGTATAATACCTAAATCGAAAGGAAGAATATGGAGCAAAAAATATCTTTCTCACCTTTGTGGGAACAATTAACCTCTTCAAAAATGACACAAAAAGAGTTACAAATACTAACTGGTCTAGGTTCAAGTACATTTACAAAACTTCGTAATAATGAATGTGTCACTACTGAGACTATACTTAAACTATGTGTTGCCCTGAATTGTGATATAAAAGATATAATTAAATTAACAGGAGATAATAATGGAAAATATTAATGTAATAGACCTTTTTTGTGGTGCTGGTGGACTTAGTCAAGGATTTAAGCAAGCTGGATATAAGGTCTTAATGGGAGTCGATTTTGATGATGCTGCCTTAAAAACTTATGCCCATAATCTCAAGGATTCTATTGCTCTAAAAGCAGATCTTTTTGATGAAGAGGCTTCAATCAAGCAGATAGAGAAATTATTAAAAGGAAATACTGTTGATGTTGTAATCGCTGGCCCTCCATGTCAAGGATTTAGTCTAACAGGCTCTAGAGACATTAATGACTCTAGAAATAAACTTTATGTTGCTGTAGTAGATACTGTAAAGCATTTTCAACCAAAAGCATTTTTAATTGAGAATGTTCCTGGAATGGCAACTCTTTATAAAGGAAAAGTAAAAGAACAAATTATTAATACATTTGAAGACCTAGGCTACAACGTCAGTGTAACTGATAAACCATTGTTAGCAGCTGATTATGGTGTTCCACAAATGAGAAAGAGGATGTTCTTTGTAGGCTTTCGAAAAGACCTAGGTTACGACTACTTTACTTTCCCTACACCTAAACTAACACCTGAAACTTACATTAGTACTGCCGATGCCATTTCAGATCTCCCTCCTCTTATTGATGATCTAGGTGAAGAAAACATACCATATACAAATGAAGCTAAAAGTGATTATCAAAAGATGATGAGAATAGGATCTCATCGAATTCACAACCATATTGGAACTAATCATACAGACGAAGTAAAATGGGTTATTAGTCAAGTACCGGAAGGAGGAAATCATAAGGACTTACCTGAAGGAGTTGGAGAATCTAGAAAATTTAACGAAGCTTGGACCCGTTATCACAGTAAAAAACCATCTAAAACGATTGACACCGGTCATCGGAATCATTTTCATTATAAATGGAATCGCGTACCAACAGTTAGAGAAAATGCTCGACTACAATCTTTTCCAGATTACTTTGAATTTTTAGGGACAAAAACGCAGCAAAATAAGCAGGTTGGGAATGCTGTTCCACCATTATTAGCGCAAGTAATAGGAGAAAAAATGGCTAAACATCTTAAAGAAGGAAAAGAAGATGATAAATAATATCGAATTATTTGCCGGAGCAGGAGGATTAGCAGATGGTCTTGAACAATCAGGAAATATCCATTTATTAGCTTCTGTTGAATGGCTAAAACCTCAAGTAAGAACACTTAGAAACCGTTTAGAAAGTAAATATAATATTACCGACGCATCTGAGCGAGTTTTAAATTTTGATATTCAGCGTACTGAAGAACTCATCCATGGGTGGTCTAACGATTCAGATTTTGGAAGTTCAAAAGGCCTAAATAAAATTATTAATGAACATTCAGTTGATATGATTTCTGGCGGTCCCCCTTGTCAAGCTTACTCATTAGCTGGCAGAATTAGAGACAAAAATGGAATGAAAGATGATTATAGAAACTTCTTGTTTGAATCTTATATCCGACTAGTAGATTACTATAAGCCCAAAATAGTCCTCTTTGAGAACGTAGAAGGAATGCTAAGTGCTATCCCCACTGGCGAAAAAATTACGGAACTTATACGAAAAGGATTCGATGATATTGGATATGAAATCATAAATGATCTTAGGAAATATGCTTTATTAGACCTAACTAAATTTGGTGTTCCACAAAAAAGAAAACGTGTTATTATAGTTGGCGTAAGAAGAGATTCACCTTCTACTAATTACCAAAATATTCTTAATTACTTTTATAAGGTTCTAATTCCTTCCAAATTTTCAGAACAAAAAACTGTTAGAGATGCTATTTCTGATTTGCCTCCTATCTACCCACTTAAACAAGCAATAGGAAGACAAGCATACGATAATTCAAGTAACATTAATGGGCATACTTCACGTTTCCATAGTATAAGAGATCAAAAAATTTTCAATTTACTAGCATCTGATATTGAAAATGGAACCAATAAATACACTTCTGCTGATTCCTTAAAAAAATTGTACTATGAAGTAACCGGAAAAAACTCAAATGTTCATAAGTATCATGTGCTACGGTGGGATGAACCTAGTAATACAATTCCCGCTCACCTAAAAAAAGATGGGCTACGACATATTCATCCAGATCCAAAACAGATGCGTAGTATTACAGTAAGAGAGGCTGCTAGATTGCAAACTTTCGATGACGATTTCGAGTTCAATGAATCACAATTAGCTAATTTTGAAATGATTGGTAATGCAGTACCCCCTCTCTTTGCAAAAAAATTAGGAGAATTATTACCTGATTTATTTAAATATATAAAAGAAAACGAATAGAATAAAAGGCAAACAATTTATTTTTTGTTTGCCTTTTCATGATTAAAATGATTCTTAAGTTTCTACTTTTCGACCGAAAATTCTGCATAATAGACACCATCTCCAATTAACGATAATGAAATCGTATTTCTTCCATATGTAGATAATGTTTCCATTGTTATCAACTCATTAATACCTATTCCTAAACGATTTCTCAGATATCGACCTAAAATACTTTTTTTGGAAATTTTCTCCCCGTCAACAAATACTTTTTTTGAAGAGTAAGAAGCCAATTGTTTAGGATATTTCTCATTGTTATAGAACTGAACTCCCTCTAAAGAGGCTTCCATTATAACACCGTCATCCCAAATTAACTCAATTGGATCGGAATTTCTCTTTCTTTTTCCCTCAGGCGTCATAAAATCAGGATCAAATGGTTTAAATAATTGATTATTCTCTTTTATTATTTCTTTAGGAATCCGTATATATGCATCCCCTAAAGCAACATGACCAGCACTAAGTCCCCAATTTAATCCACTTTTCGGTGGGACTTCATTAGTTTTTGTATCATATAAAGGAATCTCTATTGAATAACGTAAATTACTCTTTGCAACTTCGTCTATTTTAGTATCCGTCACTTGAAAATCTAGTATTTCCTGATCTTTTCGCAAATGAGGTTTTTCAACAGAATTATCGATAATAAATTTATAGTATTCCTCAAGCGGTGAAAAAGTATCTCGTGTAGCATCTGCTAAAGATTCTCTATAATCAGTTCGTAAACCATTCGATGAAAAATTTGCTGAACCAATCAGAGCTGCTAATATTTTACCATTCCTTTTCCAGATATAAATTTTAGAGTGTATTTCCGTAGTAGTAAATAGTAATTTTAGATTACTATTTTTTTCATCAATTTTTTCTAAGGAATCCCATAATCTTGCATCTATCCCCGATCGGTACATCCCACCAATGACTGTAATTTTAATATTATCAAATTCACTCAGTCGTTGAACCGGTGCTGGACCAAGAAAACCACTTATAATAATCAATTCGTCGGGTTCATCTGCTAAAATTTCATGTTTTGAGAAGATAACATCTTCTAGTCCACTTATATATAACATTGTTATCACCTTCCTATTACAAAATTATATCATAACTTTTTATGGACTAGATTAATAAATAATTTCATATCATTTATATCTATATTCTTAAATCCCCAAGTATTTGATGAATCATCATTCTATAATAATTTCGATATAGAACACAGTCTCTTCCTATGATCAAATATTTATTTTTTCGCTTAAAAGTTTCAGATATCAAAAATTATTATAATATGTAAGCAACTTTATATCTCAATACCTCAATTTCTTATTACATCACAGTACTCCTCACCTTGCACATCTTCCTCATCGTGCTATAATAAAATTGTCAGTCTACTCAGAGATAAAGCTATTTCTGTACAGATGTGACTTAGAAAGAGGTGTTTATGACATCTTTAAAAAAGGTTTCTCTTTCTGAGGTAAACCAATCGATTGATACACCAAATAATAATCGTTTTTGGCAAAATCTTAAGGCTTTCTTGGGGCCTGGAGCACTTGTGGCCGTGGGGTACATGGATCCAGGGAACTGGATTACCAGTGTCGTCGGTGGGGCGACCTACAAGTATAGTCTACTTTTTGTCATCTTAATTTCATCTTTAATCGCTATGCAGTTGCAACAAATGGCTGGGAAATTAGGGATTGTGACCCAAATGGACCTAGCTCAAGCGACTGCCTATCACTCGCCCAAATGGTTGCGATACACGCTTTGGGTGATTCTGGAGCTGGCCTTAATGGCGACAGATTTGGCTGAGGTGCTTGGTTCTGCCATTGCTCTTAACCTGCTCTTTGGTATTCCAATTATGGTTGCCATTCTGGTGACAATCCTAGACGTCTTCCTGCTACTGCTCATCATGAAGCTAGGATTCAAAAAAATCGAGGCTATTGTTTCAACCTTGATTTTGACCATCTTGGTTATCTTTGTCTATCTGGTAGCCTTGTCTGAGCCTAGTATTACGGGAATCCTAGAGGGTTATCTCCCTACGCCAGCGCTCTTCGAGCCACATGCTGCTGGACATACCAACCAGTTGACCTTGGCGCTTGGGATTGTGGGTGCGACCGTTATGCCACATAACCTCTACTTGCACTCATCCTTGTCACAGACTCGTAAGGTTGACTATTCTGATGGCAAAGACGTGACTAAGGCTGTCCGTTTCATGACCTGGGATTCTAACATCCAGTTGACTTTGGCTTTTGTGGTTAACTCCCTCCTCTTGATTTTGGGAGCAGCTCTCTTCTTTGGCCATGCTTCTGATATTTCAGCTTTCTCACAGATGTACAATGCTCTTCAGGACTCTAAGATTGCTGGTGCGGTAGCTAGTTCGACACTTTCAACACTCTTTGCCTTGGCGCTCTTGGCTAGTGGTCAAAACTCTACCATTACTGGTACTCTGACTGGCCAAATTGTCATGGAAGGCTTTCTCCACATGAGGTTACCGCAGTGGGTAATTCGTTTATTCACACGTCTTTTCGCCTTGCTACCTGTTATCGTTGTAGCTATTCTCTACGGTGATCAAGAAAAGACTCTGGATCAACTGCTGGTTTATTCACAGGTTTTCCTTTCACTTGCCTTGCCATTCTCTATCTTCCCTTTGATTTACTACACTTCTAAGAAATCACTCATGGGAAAACACGTCAATGCCAAGTGGAATACTTTCCTTGGTTATGCCATCGCTATTATCCTAACCATTCTCAATCTCAAACTTATCATTGATACGTTTTAAACAAAAAATAAGGCCAGCGCCATGCTGACCTTGTTTTAGTTTTTAAAGGCGTCAACGAGAACTTGGAATTCTTCATTGCTGAGGGTAATTCCCTTGCCCATCTTGGTATGGTCTGGACTCCATGTACGGATGTCATACTTAGCCGGTGCGCCATTAAAGCTCACACGATTGAGTTCCTTAGTCCAGCCCTTGTCATTCTCAGACAAGACCAAGAGTTTTTCTTCAATTTCAAATGAAAATTCTGCCATTTGCTTACCTCCACTAGCTTTATTCGTTTTTTTCTGTGAAAATTGTGTGTTTTAGAAAGAAGTTATCCACAAAATTTCACCTTTCATGCTATAATTATTTTATCAAGAAACGAGGGAAATGACCATGATAAACTTTTTAGAAGCAGTAAAGCATCAGCTTCATCAGTTTGTGGAAACAGGTCACAGCAAACCTGTCCACCTAATGCAAAATCAGCTTATTAACGATATCTATCATGCTATTGGTCATAACCAAATGGTCATGCTGACATCCAATCAGAAGAGCTATAAGGGCTACATCAACCGTTATGATAGAGAGCGACAAGCCATCTTTATCGAGCAGGACAAAGTTATCAGCATGATTGAACTAAAAGAAATCAAACGTCTAAAAATCATATCACAACGAGGTTAATTTTATTAGTTAACCTCGTTTTATTATGTGGTTGACTAATAAAAAAACGCTTGTTATAATAAGTTAACTATTATTTTAGGAAAGGTTAACTAAAATGACACAAAATCGTACACTATCCCTTATTCTTCCAGCTTTTGGTGCTGCCATCATTGCTGCACTGGCTCAAATCATCATTCCGATCGGGGCAGTTCCCATTACGCTCCAGACTTTTGCTGTCGGTCTGGTTGCTACTATCCTTAAACCAAGAGAGGCTACTCTTGCTGCTACCCTCTACCTTATCCTAGGAGCTATTGGTTTACCAGTTTTCGCAGGAGGTGGCGGTGGTCTTCAAGCCTTCTTTGGTCCTTCAGCTGGCTATCTGCTTGCTTATCCATTTTTTGCTCTTGTCACATCTGCACTGGCTCATGCTAAGACTCCTATCTGGAAGATCTTTTTGGCTTTTGTTTTGGGAGATGCACTTGTCTTTGTCGGTGGTATCCTTAGCCTACACTTTCTTGGAAAAATGGGATGGTCTGCAGCTGTAGCTGTTGGCTTGACACCCTTTATTATTCCTGACCTCTTAAAAGGTCTCATCGTCGCTCTGGTGACTAAGCCAGTCTTAAAAGCTCTTAAAAATCATAGCTACTTTAACTAAAAAAGAT
>OGEO01001425.1_pt1 | contig 14736 bp, 9 predicted proteins | sample 1570661 | NCBI WGS metagenome assembly OGEO01 (sample SAMEA2582142, study PRJEB24529) | metagenome | biome: Human gut stool | place: China | collected 2011
AAAAAGAAGGTTGTGATATTGTTAGAGCTGCCGTACCTGATATGGAAGCAGTTAAACTTATTTCAGCACTAAAGGAGAATATTTCAATCCCTGTTGTTGCTGATATTCATTTTAATTACAAACTTGCTCTTGAGTCAGTTGCAGCAGGTGTTGACAAAATCCGTATTAATCCGGGTAATATCGGTGATGATAGCAATGTTAAGGCAGTTGCTGATGCTTGTGCAAATAACGGTATCCCTATTAGAATCGGTGTAAATTCAGGTTCACTTGAAAAGTCAATTCTTGCAAAGTACGGAAGTCCTACACCACAAGCACTTTGTGACTCAGCACTATATCATGCCTCACTTTTAGAAAAATTCGACTTTAATGATATTGTCCTTTCAATGAAAAGTTCTTCAGTTAAGAATATGGTTGAAGCATATGAACTTGCATCTCAGCAATGTGATTATCCACTTCACCTAGGTGTAACAGAGGCCGGTACTGAAAGAATGGGTATTATTAAGTCTGCTGCCGGTATTGGTGCTTTATTAGTACAAGGCATAGGTGACACAATTCGTGTTAGTCTTACTGCTGACCCTGTAAAGGAAATTTATGCAGCTAAGGATATTCTAAAGTCACTTGATATGTATGATGGTGGCATCCAGTTTGTATCTTGTCCTACTTGTGGCAGAACAAAGATTGACTTAATAGCTTTGGCAAATGAAGCACAAGAAAGACTTAAGGATTGTAAGAAGAATATTAAAGTTGCAATTATGGGTTGTATTGTTAACGGTCCGGGAGAAGCAAGAGAAGCTGATATTGGTATTGCCGGTGGTGATAAGGTTGGACTTATCTTCAAAAAAGGTGAAATTATTTGCAAAGTTCCGGAAGACCAACTACTTGATAGATTAGTAGAAGAAATTGAGAAATTGTGAGAAATAGAGAAGTATAAATGAGTTCAGTTAAAGAAATTTTTTCAGACTACATATGTGAGGATGTACTAGACCAAAGCCTAGTACATTCTCAAGTGGAAAATTTAAGAATAAATAAAGGTACAAGAACTTTGTCTTTCATAATTCATTGTGATAGGCTTTATAGTGATACAGAACTTTCTAGCCTAAACAGTGAATTGATGAATTCTAAACTTGCACTAAGCAAGGTAATTATTACACCAAAGTTTAATTCAACACTATTTTCTGCTGATTGTTTTGATGAGTTACTTAATGAGTTGAGAAACAGAATTCCAACTCTTAACGGTACATTCAAAGATTGTGAAGTAACTTTTGAAAACAATTTGCTTAACATTACTATCAAGCATGGTGGTGGTGCATTACTAAAGGCAAAGAATTTTAACCATGAGTTGCAGAACCTTGTACAAGAGAGATTTGGTTTGCTAATAAAAGTAAATGTTGATGGTGTCCTTGAAATGGATGCTGAAAATGAATCTTATATTGAAGAACAGAAAACTGTAGAGCAAACAACAGTAAGACAAGAAGTTCAACAAGTAGTTCAAACTTATGCTATTGAAGAAAAACGCCTTGAAGAAAATGCAGAGGAAAGACTACAGAATAAAGAGGGTTTTGTAGAAGTTAGAGAGGGTAAGTTCCTTTATCCTCAAGTTAACTTACAAAAGTGCAGACCACTTTACGGTAGAACTATCAAGAAAGCACCTTCACCAATGAGTGATATTGCCTATGATACAGGTAAAATCACAGTATGGGGTGATGTGTTTAGTGTTGAAAAAAAGGTTACTCGTTCAGGGGATAAAAACATTTTCAATATTCTATGTACCGACTATTCAGGTTCTGTAAATGTAAAAGTTTTCGGTGATATAGCATCTACAAAAGTCCTTGACCAAATTAAGAAAGGCCAAACAATTATTGCCGATGGTGATATTGAAAATGATAGATATGCCGGTGAACTTGTACTAAATGCTCGTTCTATCGGTTTTACTGAAAAAATTGATGTAAAAGACAACGCTGACGAAAAGCGTGTAGAACTACATATGCATACAAATATGTCCGATATGGATGGTATTTCTTCTGCAAGTGATATTGTTAATCGTGCATATAAATGGGGACACAAAGCAGTTGCTATTACTGACCATGGTGTAGCACAGGCATTCCCTGAAGCTATGAATACAGCTGAAAGAATTAATAAAGACGAAAACAAAATCAAAGTTATTTATGGCTGCGAAGCCTATTTTGTTGATGATTTTGTTTCTGCAGTTAAAGGTGCTCAGGATGAAAGTCTTGATGGTACATTTGTTTGTTTCGATATAGAAACTACAGGACTTTCTGCACAAAAAGAAAAGATTACAGAAATCGGTGCAGTAAAAATTAAAAATGGTGTTGTAGTAGATACATTTGAAACTTTTGTTAATCCTGAAAAGCCAATTCCTGAAAAGATTGTTGAACTTACAGGTATCAATGATGGTATGGTTAAGGATGCACCACTTGATGAAGAAGCAGTAAAAGACTTCCTAGAATTTGTAGATGGTGCAGTTGTAGTTGCCCATAATGCACCATTTGATACATCATTTATTAGAGCAGTTTGCGATAGAATGGGTGTAGAATACAACCTAACTTCTATTGATACAGTTGCAATTTGTCGTTCAATTTTACCGGATATTAAGAATTGCAAACTGGATACAGTTGCTAAATATTTAAGACTAGGTAACTTTAATCACCATAGAGCAACTGATGATGCTGAAATTCTATCAAGAATTTTCATTAGTCTATGCGATAGACTAATGGACGACTATGCAGTTAAGTCAACTATAGATATTAATACTCACCTTAACGGTGCAGACCAAAAGAAACTACCTGCTTATCATCAGATTATTCTTGTTAAAAACCAGGTTGGTTTAAAGAACTTGTATAAACTTATTTCTTATGCTCATTTAAAGTATTTTTATAGAAAGCCTAGAATTCCTAAGTCTGAACTTATTAAGCATAGAGAAGGCTTAATTATCGGTTCTGCTTGTGAAGCCGGTCAGCTTTTCAGAGCTATTACTTCCGGTAAACCTTGGGCAGAACTTAAGGATATTGCATCATTCTATGATTATCTGGAAATTCAGCCTTTAGGCAACAATGAATTTATGATTAGAAACGGTAGTGCTACCAGAGAAGATTTAATCAAGTATAACAGAACTGTTGTAAGACTTGGTGAAGAACTTAATCTTCCTGTTGTTGCTACTTGTGATGTTCACTTCCTAGACCCTCATGATAAGGATTATCGTAAGATTTTACAAGCATCAAAAGGCTTTGCAGATGCAGACCAACAAGCACCACTTTACTTTAGAACAACTAAAGAAATGCTAAAGGAATTTGATTATCTCGGTGAAGAAAAAGCATATGAAATTGTAGTTAAAAATACAAATGCAATTGCCGATATGTGTGATTATGTACGACCAATTCCACCGGGTAATTTCCCACCATTTATTGAAGGTGCTGAGGAACAACTTAACTCAATTACTTGGAAAAGAGCAAAGGAAAAGTACGGTGACCCATTACCTGAAATAGTAAAAGCAAGACTTGATAAAGAACTAAATTCTATCAATACGTACGGTTTCTCAGTTCTATATATGACTGCTCAAAAGCTGGTTGCAGATAGTGAAGCTCATGGTTATTTGGTAGGCTCAAGAGGTTCTGTTGGTAGTTCCTTTGTTGCTACAATGTCAGGTATTTCAGAAGTTAATCCACTTGCTCCTCACTATGTATGTAGTAAATGTAAGCACAGTGAATTTATTACTGACGGTAGTTATGGTTCAGGCTTTGACTTGCCACCAAAGGATTGTCCTGAGTGTGGTACACCGATGGATAGAGACGGTCACGAAATTCCATTTGAAACTTTCCTAGGATTTAAGGGCGACAAAGTTCCTGATATTGACCTTAACTTTAGTGGTGAGTATCAGAGTAAATCCCATAGATATACGGAAGAACTTTTCGGTCACGATAATGTGTTTAAAGCCGGTACAATAGCAACAGTTGCCGATAAAACTGCTATTGGTTATGTAAAGAAATATGAAGAAGAAAAGGGTAGAGTCTATAGCAAAACCGAAGAACTAAGACTTGCCAGTGGTTGTACAGGTATTAGAAGAACCACAGGTCAGCATCCCGGTGGTATGGTTGTTGTTCCTAAGGGTAAAGAAATTTATGATTTCTGTCCGGTACAACATCCTGCAAATGATATGAAGTCTGATAATGTTACTACTCACTTCGACTTCCATTCTATCCATGATACAATTTGTAAACTTGATGAACTTGGTCATGATTCTCCTACAGTTTATCATTACTTAGAAGAATTTACAGGTATTCCCGTTATGGAAGTATCAATGTCAGATCCTGATGTTTATTCATTGTTTACTTCACCAAAAGCACTAGGTGTTACACCTGAAGATATTGATTGTCAAACAGGTACTCTTAGCTTACCTGAATGTGGTACTAACTTTACAAGACAGATGATGATTGATGCAAAACCAACTTGCTTTGCAGATCTTATGCAGATTGCAGGTCTATCCCATGGTACTGATGTATGGCTGGGTAATGCTCAAGAACTTATCAAAAACGGTACTTGTACAATTTCGGAAGTTATCGGTACTCGTGACAGTATTATGACCTACTTAATGCACAAAGGTCTTGAACCCGGTATGGCATTTAAGATTATGGAAATTGTCCGTAAAGGTAATGCCACAAAGTTACTTACAGAAGAACATTTTGAGGCTATGCGTAGTCACAATGTTCCGGAATGGTACATTGATTCTTGTATGAAAATCAAGTATATGTTTCCTAAGGCTCATGCTGCTGCTTATATGATTTCTACTTTGCGTTATGGTTGGTATAAAGTGCATAAGCCACTTGCATATTATGCTGCTTACTTTACAGTTCGTGGTGAAGATTTTGATGGGGCAACTGTAATGAAAGGCAGAGATGCAGTTAGAGAGAAGATGAAGATTATCAAGCAAAAGGGTAACGAAGCATCTGCTAAAGAACAAACAGAATTTTCTACTTTGGAAATTATAAACGAAATGTTAGCAAGAGGCATTGAGTGCCTACCTGTTGATATTTACAAATCCGAAGCTAAGAAATTTATTATAGAAGATGGCAAGATTAGACTACCGTTTATGTCACTTTCAGGTATAGGTGAAGCTGCTGCAATTTCTCTTGCTGAATGTGGCAAGAAAAATAAGTATCTTTCAATAGAAGAAATGATTATTAAAACTAAAGTTTCCAGAGCAGTTATTGAAACACTTAAAAATGTAGGTTGTCTAAATGATTTACCTGAAAGTTCACAAATGTCTTTGTTCTAAGGAGGAATATATGAAAGATAAACGACTAAAAAGAGGTATAATTCTAATAGCAGTTGCAGCTTTATTCTGCTTTTTGATTATGAATTTTAACAAAGTAGTAAGTATTATTTCTACAATTTTTACTGTATTAACACCATTTATGTATGGCTTTATTATTGCTTATATATTAAAGTTCCCATATAACTTCTTTTACGAAAAAGCCTATAAAGGCATAGGCAAGAAACATGAAAAATGTAAAGTAATGCGAAAACCACTTGCTATTATAACTACCTATGTAATAGCCATTTCTGTAATAGCTTTCTTAATGGTTATTATTATACCTAGCTTGGTAGATAGCTTTGCAGAGTTATCTAAAAATATTATTAACTATGGTAAACAGTTTGAACAGTTGGCTGCACAATTTATAGATTGGGCAAACGCAACATTCGGTTTATCACTACAAATGGATAACGGTCTTGTTGACTTTATTAACAAGTTTACAAAGATGTTCTCAGGTGGTAATATTCTTGATACTGTTAAGTCACTGTTAAGCAGTATTTTCCCTGAAATCCTTTCTACTGCAAAAGTTGTTTCTTATGGTGTATATAACTGGATTATCGGTATTGTTGCATCAATTTATTTCCTATCATCAAAGGAACTTATGTGTGGTCAAGTAAAGAAACTTACTATGGCTTATGCTCCTAAGAAATGGCAAAACAAGATTTTCAAAGTAACTCATATGTCAAATGAAGTATGTGGTAACTTTATTATCGGTCGTGTAATTGACTCTTTAATTATCGGTGTACTTTGCTATATTATTTTACTTGTATTCAACTTTGATTACGCTTTACTGATTGCAGTTGTAGTTGGTATTACAAATGTTATTCCATTCTTTGGACCATTCCTTGGTGCAATTCCTAGTGGCTTTATTCTACTAATGATTAACCCAACAGAATGTTTCTGGTTTGTAATTATTATTGTTCTTTTACAGCAGCTTGACGGTAATGTTATTGGTCCTAAGGTTATCGGTGACAAAATCGGTATTTCAGGTTTCTGGATTTTATTCAGTGTTATTGTAGGTAGTGGTTTATTCGGTGTAGCCGGTATGCTAATGGGTATTCCTGCTTTCGTTGTAATTTATAACCTACTTGGCAAAGATGTAAACAAGAAACTTCTTAGAAATAAAGAATATATTTCCAAAGAACCTTTAGATAAAGTCGAAAAAGCTGAGAAGGTTAAAGAAAATTAAAGGTTGACAAAATTTCTTTACTGTGTTAACATATTAGCACACTAAAGTGCGAGGTAATTTATGAGAAAGAATTTAATGATTACACCGGAGGGTACAAAGGACTATTTGTTTGAAGAATGTATCACCTCTTGCGATGTACAGGAAAAGATTAAGAATTGTTTTGTAAATAGGGGCTATTCAAAGGTAGATACTCCTTGTATTGAATTTTATGATTTGTTTTCTTTGGAGGACTCAGGTTATCCACAAGAAGCAATGTTTAAGACAACTGATAATAAAGGCAGACTAATGGTTATGCGTCCCGATTCAACATTACCTATTGCAAGAATGGCAGCAACTCGTCTAAAGAATTACGATTTACCTCTAAGACTTTATTACGGTCAGTCCGTTTATCGTAACAATCCTACTTTGCGTGGTAGAAGTAACGAAATTATGCAGATGGGTGTTGAACTTATCGGTGCAACAGGTAAGAGGGCAGACCTTGAAATTTTAACAACTGCTATTGACTGTCTGTCAGCTAATGTTGATGATTTCCGTATTGAAATCGGTCACGCTGATGTATTTAACGCATTAGTAGAAAGACTAAACGTATCTGCTGAAACTGCTGAAGCTATTCGAGTAAGTATTGAAAGCAAGAATTATTCAGCCCTAAATACTATCCTTGATAAACTTCCTAAAAGTTCGGATGTTGAAGCTATCAGAAAGTTACCAAGACTATTTGGTGGTGTTGAAGTAATTGATGAAGCCTTAAATCTATGTAATGATGAAAAGGCAGTTAAAGCATTAAACTACCTAAAAGAAATATTTGAAGATTTATCAAAACTTAACCTTGGTGACAAGATTATTATAGACCTTGGTATTGTTCAACAGACTAACTACTACAGTGGTATTGTTTTTACAGCTTTTGTAAACGGTATCGGTGATGAAGTTATTTCAGGTGGTAGATACGACAAACTAATGGAAAACTTTGATTTCCCTACAGGTGCTGCCGGTTTTGCAGTTAATGTAGATGACCTTGTTGAAATTAAGTTAAAAGATAGCAACAAAGACGAAGCTCCTATTCCGGAAATTCTTGTTTGTGCAAAAGATGGCTTTGAAATCACAGCTATTGAAAAAACAAAAGAACTTGTTAATCAGGGCAAAAATGCAGTGTTTAGCGTATTTGAAACAATTGAAGAAGCTAAACAGTATGCAGACAAAACCAGAGTAAAGGAACTACTAGTTGTAGGTGAATGATATGCAGCCATTAAGAATAGCCTTAACAAAAGGCAGACTTGAAAAAGATACAATTAAATTATTTCAAAAGATAGGTTACAACTGTGATGCAGTTATCAACAAGGGCAGAAAGCTCATCCTTCCAATTGGTAACGGCGAAATCGAAGTTGTCCTAGCTAAAGCAGCCGATGTTATTACATATGTTGAAAATGGAGTTTGTGACCTTGGTGTTGTTGGCAAAGATACAATTCTTGAAAACGGTCATTGTTTCTATGAACTACTTGACCTAGGTTTTGGTAGATGTAAGTTTGCAGTAGCAACACAAAAGGGTAAAGACCTTTATGGTGGATACAAAGCATTAACAATTGCTACTAAGTATCCTAATGTTACAAGATCATTCTTTGAAGAAAAAAATATGGATGTTCGTGTAATCAAAATTGAAGGTTCTGTTGAACTTGGTCCACTTATCGGTTTAAGTGATGCAATTGTGGATATTGTTGAAACAGGTTCAACTTTAAAAGAAAACGGACTTGAAGTTGTTGAAGATGTTTGTCCAATCTCAGCAAGATTAATTGCTAATGTTGCAAGTCTAAAACTACACAAAAAACAAATTGAAGAACTTGTTGATTTAATAAGAAAGGAGATTGATGCTTAATGTATATTATTCCTGCTATTGATATTAAAGACGGTAACTGTGTTCGCCTACAAAAGGGTGACTACAATACAGTTAAAAAAGTTGCTGAAAACCCATATATTACTGCTAAGTCATTTAAAGATGCCGGTGCAAGATACCTACATATGGTTGATCTTGATGGTGCAAAAGACGGTAAAATGCAAAACGCCGAATTAATTTGTGATATTGCAAAGTCCTGTGGTATGCTTGTTGATGTTGGTGGTGGTATTCGTGATATTAAGTCTATTGAATATTACCTAAATAACGGTGTCAACCAAGTTGTACTTGGTTCAGTTGCAGTTAAGAACCCTCAGATTGTTATTGATGCAGTTAGGAATTTTGGCGACAAAATTATTGTTGGTATTGATGCAATGGACGGTATGGTAAAGTCAGAGGGTTGGATTGACGGTAGCGATATTTACTACACAGAACTTGCCAAGAGAATGGAAGATGTTGGTGTAGAAAAGTTTATCTTTACCGATATTAACCGTGACGGTATGCTAACAGGTCCTAACCTTGTTCAGCTTGAAGTGCTAAGTAATTCTGTAAGTGCTGACATTGTAGCAAGTGGTGGTATATCAGATTTAACAGATATTAAGGACTTGATGAGTCTTAATATTTTTGGTGCAATTTGTGGTAAGTCAATTTATGAAGGTACACTTAATTTACCAAAGGCTATTAAACTAACAAGAGGTTAATTATGGAAAATAACTTAGATAAATATTTTGTTAAGTCAGACTTAATTCCGGCAGTAATTCAAGAGAAATCTACAGGTGAAGTCCTTATGGTTGCTTGGATGAACAAGGAGTCTATGGCTAAAACACTTGAAACAGGCTATACTTGGTTTTGGAGTAGAAGTCGTCAGGAACTATGGAATAAAGGTGCAACATCAGGCCATCTTCAAAAGGTTGTTGAAATTTATTCCGATTGTGATGATGATACTTTATTAGTAACAGTAGAACAAACAGGTGCTGCTTGTCATACAGGTAACCACAGTTGTTTCTTTAAGAAAATTTATTGATTTAGTTACAAAACTGCTTTCTATTAATTTAGAGAGCAGTTTTTTCTCATAAAAAAGTGGGTACTGAAAATCAGTACCCATAATTTTTTAACTTGCATTCTTTAGTTGTAGTCTTAATTTATCACTAATCATAGCAATAAATTCACTGTTAGTTGGCTTACCTCTTGAGTTGTGGATAGTATATCCAAAGTAGGAGTTAAGCACATCCACATCACCTCTGTCCCAAGCAACTTCAATTGCATGTCTAATAGCCCTTTCAACTCTACTGGAAGTCGTTTCATACTTTAGTGCAACTGATGGATACAGTTCCTTAGTAACGGCATTGATGATTTCAGGCTTTTCAATAGACATAAGTATTGAATCTCTTAGGTAGTGATAACCCTTAATATGTGCAGGTACGCCGATTTGGTGAAGAATCTCAGTAACCTTTACTTCAATGTTAAGATTGCTTTGATAACCTTGGTTGTTCATAATGTTCTTTGTGTTCATTAACATAGTAATGTTTTCAGTAAGGTCGTTAATGTTGTAAGGCTTTAGCACAAAGTAAGATGCACCATTGTTCATAGCCTCTTGTTCAAGCAAAGCACTTCTATAGTTAGAAAATGCAATGAAAAGTGGGGAACAGTTGCTTTCATTTCTAATGTGACGCATAACGCTTATTCCATCTAGTCTTGTTAGGAACAAGTCGAACAGTACCACATCAGGGTGTATCTCGTTAATTTTGTTTAGTAGTTCTTCACCATCTTTAGCAGAGTAGTGAACTGAAAAGTTCTTACTGTTGAGAAAACGGAGTGTTTCCTCATCAAATTCATTTGGTTCTTCTGTGAGAAGTAGTTTGATTTTATTCTCCATGAAAATTCTCCCTTGTTAATTTGTTGAGATAATCATACCATATTATGGCAAATATATCAAGGGTTTACACTTAAATTTTTTCCAAAAAATTAATTTAAATCTCAACATATTGTGTCACCACTACCCACTATATTACAAAATACCCCAATAATATGCCGTTTCTACAATTTTTTATTTTGACTCATCTATCATTGTTTCAGCAAGAATACCATAACCTTTTTCAGGATTATTGACAAATACATGGGTAACTGCACCAATAAGTTTACCATCTTGTATTATAGGTGAACCACTCATACCCTGTACAATGCCACCTGTTTTTTTCAGTAACTCTTTGTCTGTAACTTCAATTGTAATTTCTTTCATTTTGTCAAAGAAGAAGTGACATTCCGGTTTAATATATACTTTGTAGAATTTAGGGTTAGAACCCTCAACAGTTGTGTAAATATAAGCAGTTCCTTTTTTAACTTCTTCCTTAGTAGCAACTTTATATTCTTTGTAGGAAGTTTCTATTTCTTTATTACAGAACAGCCCATATTCTGAATTATAATAAGCCTTACCGATTTCATCATCTAAGAAATATCCGTTAAGTCCACCGGCATAACCACTCTTAGCTTTGTCAACACTTTGAATAATTGCAGGACAAATATCACCCTCAGCCATAGGTAGTAGGTTAGTTGATTCTTTGTCACAAATTCCGTGACCTAAACAAGCAAAAGTATTATTGTTTGTATCATAATAAGTTATAGTTCCTATACCGGCACAACTGTCTTTTATCCAAATACCTACTGTATAATTACCATTGTGATTTTCAGGTTTAATGTTTAAGTCAATAATTTCATAATCTCTGTTAATAGTAAACTTAATAGTTTGATTTTTATATTCTTCAATTTTATTCCTTACAACTTCATTATCCTTAACTTTTTCATTATTAATACCTATTATAATATCATTAACCCTCATACCGGCCTTATCAGCAGGAGAATTTTCTCTTACTTTGGTTACTAAAGCACCCTCTGAATAAAATTTAATTCCAAAAGGTTGTCCACCGATTTGTACTGTTTTATTTTTTAAGTCACTACTTGTCACAATAGCATTTGATGGATTTATAGTATTATATACTCCTAATATAGCCACAATAGCTATTATAAATGAAATAACTTTTTTCATAACCTCACCTTTATTTATATGTCATACTATTATTTTTTCTTGTTTTATAGTATAATAGTTTGGAAATAGTATTGATAAAATATTATTTTGGTAGTATTATTTTTTTAGTGCTGATTTTCAGTACAGAAGTTCCAAATTTTTTATTTAATGGGTGCTATATGAGTGAAGAAAAAATTTTTACAGGTTTAACTACCCAAGAAGTTGACAAGAGAGTTTCAGAGGGTAAGGTTAATGTTGATACCTCAAAACCGGAAAAAACCTTAGGAAATATTTTATTTAAAAATATTTGTACATTATTTAACTTGTTGAATGTTGTTCTTGCTTTAGCAGTTTTTCTTGTTGGTTCATACAAGAATATGCTTTTTATCGGTGTTGTATTTTTCAATACAATAATCGGTATTGTGCAAGAAATTCGTAGCAAAAAAGCAGTTGATAAACTGTCTATTATTTCCGGTAACAATTCAAAGGTTATCAGAAATGGTGATACAATAGATATTAATAATGAAGATATTGTTCTTGATGATTTGCTTTCATTGAGCAGAGGTAACCAAATTCCAACTGATTGTGTTGTTGTTGACGGTGAGTGCTTTGTAAATGAAAGTATGCTTACCGGTGAAAGTGAATTAATCAGAAAAAAAGTTGGGGACAAGCTAATGTCCGGTAGCTTTATCAACTCGGGACAATGTATCTCAAAGGTTGTTGCAGTAGGTGATGATAATTATGCTGCAAAGCTAAATAATTCTGCTAAGTATTATAAAGAAAATAATTCAGAAATTTTCAGAACTATTAAAAAGATTATTAAAGTAGTAACTTGTATTTTAGTTCCATTGGGTACAATACTGTTTTTACATCAGTTATTATTCTTAAATGTTTCATTGGAAGATGCAGTTGTTAAAACGGTAGCAGCACTTATAGGTATGATTCCTGAGGGACTTGTACTTTTGACAAGTACAGTTCTTGCTGTTTCTGTTATAAGACTTTCTAAGAAAAATGTTCTTGTTCAAGACCTTTATTGTATTGAAACACTTGCAAGAGTAGATACTCTTTGTCTAGACAAAACAGGTACACTGACTTGTGATGAAATGATTGTTGAGGATATTATTCCCCTAAGTGACTATACTTATGATGATGTGCTAAATATTCTTTCAGATTTTGCAAATAATAGTATTGACTACAACAGTACAATGAATGCAGTTAGGGATAAAATTGATGGTTACCATTACGAAAAAGCAGTTTCAGTAGAAGCCTTTTCTTCTGAAAAGAAATGTTCTTCTGTTACTTTTAGTGATAGGAAGATTCTCTGTGGTGCAGGTGAATTTATCCTTAATGATGATGAAAATGATATTTTAACCGATATTAAGGAATATGAAAATAACTACAGAGTACTAACATTTGTAATGATTAAGGGTGATACAAGAACACCTATTTGTAATGTTTTATTGAGAGATAAACTTCGTGAAAATGCAAAAGAAACCTTAAAGTATTTCAAAAAACAAGGAGTTAATATTAAGATTATTTCAGGTGACTCAGTAAATACTATTGTGAATATTGCCAAAACTTTTAATATTGATAACTACGATAAAGCTATTGACTGTAGCACTTTAAAAACTGATGAAGATATTAAAAAAGCATCAGAAGAATATACAATTTTTGGTAGAGTAACTCCTCAACAAAAAGAAAAGCTGATTTCATCAATACACGATAATGGTCATTCAGTAGCTATGACAGGTGATGGAGTTAATGACCTGTTAGCGTTAAAAGAAGCTGATTGTTCAATTGCAATTGCTGATGGAAGTGATGCTTCAAAACAAATCTCACAAGTAGTTTTATTAAATTCAGATTTTACATGTTTACCAGATGTTCTTCTCGAAGGACGTAAAGTTGTTAATAATGTTACGCGTGTAGCGGGTGTATTCTTTATCAAAACAATTTATACGATTTTATTATCGTTGTTTTGTGTAATCAGTAATACTGCCTTCCCATTTATTCCGTTACAAATTACATTAATTGATTTATTGATTGAAGCAATGCCATCGTTTATGACGATTTTTGAAGCTGATACTCGTAAAATTACTGGACGTTTTTTGCCTAAAGTATTTAGTAAAGCAGCTGGTAATGCACTAAGTATTGTGATTTTATTCATTGCTATCATGATTTTTGGACCAATGTGGAAAATAAATGATTTAGAACTAGTAACATTAATGTATTTAGTTTTGGGAACTATTTCTATGGCAGCGGTAATACGCTCTTGTTATCCTTTTACAATGTTAAGAATTATTATCTGTACGATGATGGCTGGAGGTTTTTATGGTGCAGTATTATTATTTAGTGGTTTATTACATTTAGCACCGATAACATTAAATTTAGTTTTTATTGGTTTAATTTTATCTATTTTTGGACTATTTATTGAAAGGATTATTCATTTTGTTATTAAGAAAAGACTCGCATAATTGTTAAGGGATTGAAGACTTTTTGCTAATTTAAATAAATATATTTTATTGATAGCTAAGGAAGAACATTTTATCTGAAATGGATTTCCTTAGTTTTTCTTACGACAAATTTTAACAAAATAATTAAAAACCAAAATAACGGTTTTTAATTAGCTTATTTTTGGTATAAAAATTTTTTAAATTACTATAATAGAAGTAGTTAAAGGAGTGATATCATGAAAAAGCAAAGTTATCAAAAAGTTATAGATAAGGATATTATTGAAGTTAAACAGTATTTATTGGATATAAGTGAAGGATATTGGATGCAGGATATCCATGATCTTATTAATATAAGTATGGATGTTAAAATTATTCGCAAAAAATTAATGAGACGTAAGGATTTAGAATTAGCAGTATTTAGTAAGATAAAAAAACTAATTGATCAGGCTCAGGGTTTAAATGAGATGGAAAATCATTTGATCATGATGAATCTTTTATTGGATAAACATTATAGTCCGATGTTGACATATAAATATAAGTTATTAAATTATATTATTGAAAATGGTGGATTTTCAATTGAAACGTATTGTTTATTAAGACATCTAATTAAGTTTACTAATAATAATCTTAGTGATTTTATCATGGCTTTGGCTACACGTTTAAACTTTAGTAATGAACGTTATCACTATCTTGCAAGTCATATCTTATTATTAGAAAAGCAATATAAAAAAGTATATAATCATCTTGAATACATTACAATTGATGAAAGACTGGGACGTTATTTACCGGCGTTGTATAACTTTAGTCCCCGATTATACAACAAATATGCTAGAATGATGTATATACCATTAAATTTAGCGATAA
>OGEO01001437.1_pt1 | contig 14641 bp, 8 predicted proteins | sample 1570661 | NCBI WGS metagenome assembly OGEO01 (sample SAMEA2582142, study PRJEB24529) | metagenome | biome: Human gut stool | place: China | collected 2011
GAGAATATATGATTACGGCATTAGCCACAATATTTGTATTTGGTTTAATCGTGTTCATTCATGAATTAGGCCATTTTATTACAGCAAAAATGTCAGGTATGCAAGTAGACGAATTTGCCATTGGTTTTGGACCTGCCATATTCAAGGTTCAAAGAGGGGAAACTTTATACTCGATTCGTATCATTCCTCTTGGTGGATTTAATCGTATTGCAGGTATGACACCTGACGAGCCTCTTAATGAGCGCTCATTTTATACTAAACCTGCATGGAAGAAATTTATTGTTATTTCTGCAGGGGCTGTATTCAATTTTTTATTAGCCATAGTTTTATTCTTTGGTCTCAATGCAACAGTAGGCAATCTCACGTATACAAATGATCCTGTTATTGGTAATATCATCCCAGGTAGCGCCGCTGAACAGGCACATTTACAATCTAACGATAGAATTCTTACCATCGATGGTAAAAAAATCTCTACATGGGATGAAATCCGTCCTAGTTTACAAGGTACGGCAAATCATGGTGTTACTGTTGTGGTAGATCGAGATGGACAAACTGTTGAAACTACTGTAATTCCAAAAATGGAGCAAGATAGCCCTAAAATTGGTATTTATCCTAGTTTTACTCGAGAAACTTATAGTATTGGAGAATCTTTTAGTTTAGCCGTTACTCGCACAGGTCAAACAATTGTTGCTATGTTAAGTGGCTTATATGATATGATTCGAGGCACACAGGCAGCAGAGCTATCTGGACCTGTAGGGATTTCACAAATGGCTGGTACTATTGCACAATCTGGCTTTGCGCCACTATTAAGTTTTGCAGCATTTTTAAGTATTAACTTAGGGGTTATTAATCTTTTGCCATTACCTGTATTAGATGGTGGTCATTTAATTATTATTTTGGCTGAAGCTATCACAGGTCGTAAGTTACCTGCTAGGGCACTTATGTATATTCAAATGGTTGGTGTTGCTTTGATGGTAGCATTATTCTTATATGTAACAACTCAGGATATATTCCGATTACTATAAGATAGATGGGAGATTACAATGATTGTACGTAAACCAACAAATGGTATCTATGTAGGTACAGTTAAAATAGGTGATTATGCACCGGTAAGCATTCAATCAATGATTACCACTGATCCGGTTCACACGGAAAAGGCTATTGCTGAAATAAATCGCTTAGCTGAGGCTGGTTGTGAATTAGTACGTGTTGCAGTACCTACAATGGCATCTGCAAAAGCTTTAAAAGCAGTTCGTGCTGGTATCGATATTCCTTTAATTGCTGATATTCATTTCGACTATAAATTAGCTTTAGAAGCTATTGAGAATAATGTTGATGGATTGCGTATTAACCCGGGAAATATTGGCGGAGAGGATAAAGTGTTAGCTGTTATTGAAAAAGCTAAACCTAAACAAATTCCAATTCGTATAGGTGTCAATGCTGGTTCTTTACCTAAGCATATCCTCGATGCTCATGGTGGCCATCCTACAGCAGATGGCATGGTAGAGACTGCATTAGAACATGTGCGAATTCTTGAAAAGCTCGACTATCGCCAAATGAAATTATCCATTAAAGCAACGGAAGTTCCTTTAATGGTAGAAGCCTATCGTAAGTTATCCGATAAGATTCCTTATCCTTTGCATTTAGGTGTTACTGAGGCTGGGACGATAAAACAAGGTACCATCAAGTCTGCTATGGGCATTGGTGCTTTATTATTAGACGGCATTGGTGATACATTACGGGTATCTTTAACGGGTGACCCAATACATGAAATCGAAGTAGGTCGCAGTATTTTAAGCAGCCTAGGTTTACGAAACTTTGGGGCCACCATGATATCTTGTCCTACCTGTGGTCGTTGCCAAGTCAATTTATTTGATATGGCAGGGATTGTAGAGGAACGCCTTGCATCTATTAAAGCTCCCATTAAGGTTGCTGTAATGGGCTGTGTCGTAAATGGGCCCGGTGAGGCTCGTGAAGCTGATTTTGGTATTGCTGGTGGTAATGGTCAAGGTATTGTTTTCCGAAAGGGTGAAGTTATCAAGACTGTACCAGAAGCTGAATTAGTCGATACATTATTTAGAGAAATTGATCAATATTTAGAAAACTTAAATGAGGAGTCTTTATGTTAGCCACTAAATTATATGCACCTACATTGCGGGAGGTTCCATCTGACGCCGATGTAGTTAGCCAACAGCTTATGCTTCGCGCAGGTTTTATGCGCAAAACTGCAAATGGTTTATATAGCTTTTTGCCATTGGGGTGGAGAAGTATCAAAAAAATTGAAGCCATTGTACGTGAAGAAATGGATCGTGCTAGTGCTCAAGAAATTATGATGCCTATCTTACAACCTGCAGAAATTTGGAAAGAGTCTGGCCGTTGGAACGCATATGGCGCAGAAATGATGCGTATTAATGATCGTCATGATAATGAGTTCTGCCTAGGACCTACTCATGAAGAGATGATTACAACTCTTGTAAAAAATGAGATTAACTCCTACCGTCAATTACCAGTAAATTTATATCAAATCCAAAGTAAATTCCGTGATGAACGTCGTCCACGTTATGGTTTGATGCGTAGCCGCGAATTTATTATGAAAGATGCATATTCTTTTGATGTAGATGAAGCTGGTTTAGACGAATCTTATAAATCTATGTATGATGCATATACACGTATTTTTACGCGTTGTGGTCTTGCATTCCGTCCTGTAGAAGCTGATAGTGGTGCCATCGGCGGTAGTGGAACACATGAGTTTATGGCAATTGCTGAAGCTGGTGAAGCTGATATTGTATATTGTACAAAATGTGACTATGCTGCAAACATTGAAATTGGCAAACCTGGTATTATGAAACAGGAAGAAGAAGCACTGCAAGAATTATCCGTTGTAGATACTCCGAATGCTAGTACTATTGAAGCTGTGGCGGAAATGTTGAACTTACCACTACATAAAACTATCAAAGCTGTAGTATTCTCCATTGATGGTAAAGTTGTGTTAGCAATTGTTCGTGGCGATCATGAAGTAAATGAAGTGGCAGTACAACATGCTGTACTTGGTTCTGTAGAGCCAGAAATGGCTACACCTGAAGAATTAGAAAAAGTTGGCTTAACAGCAGGCTTTATCAGCCCAGTAGGATTAAAACAAACAGAGGAGTTTGCTATTGTTGTAGATGAATCTGTTATGGAAACTTACAATGTTTGTGGCGGTGCCAATAAAAAAGATGCGCACTATGTTAATATCAACCCTAAACGTGACTTTAATGTAGAAGATATTATTGTTGCACCAATTCGTTTAATTACAGATGACGATGTTTGCCCAACTTGTGGTGGTGCCTTAGAACATGCTAAAGGTATTGAAGTTGGTCAAGTATTTAAATTAGGCACAAAATATTCTGAAGCATTACAAGCTACATTCTTAGATCAAAATGGTCGTCCTAATCCAATGATTATGGGGTGCTATGGTATCGGTGTATCTCGTACACTAGCTGCTGCTATTGAGCAATATCACGATGAAAATGGTATTATTTGGCCACGTTCTATCGCTCCATTTGAAGCAGTTATTGTTCCAATTAATGCAAAAGACGAAGCATTAATGTCTACTAGTCAAACTATTTATACTGCATTACAAAATGCAGGTGTAGATGTGTTACTTGATGACCGTAAAGATCGAGCTGGTGTAAAATTTAAGGATGCTGATTTAATTGGTTATCCACTTCGTATTACAGTAAGTAAAAATACACTTGAAAATAATGAAGTAGAAATTCAAATTCGTAAGTCTGGAGAGGCCATTTCATGTGCCATTGATTCTGTAGCAACTAAGGTTACTGAATTGCTTCAAGATTTATAATTAAATTGCGATTCTAGTGAATACTCATTAGGATCGCAATTTTTCTTTCTAAACTTGAATTAATAGACTAAATCAGTCATAATTAAAAGATAGGATATTTGTAATGGGAGGTGCTCTATGCTTGTAGATTTTCATATGCATTCCGTTTATTCCGATGGTATTGAAACACCAAAGGAATTATTGCGTCATGCCTTAGATTGCAATGTATCTATGATGGCTTTAACAGATCATGATGAGATTGATGGTATTAAAGCATTGCGTACCGCTCAACAAGAATTAGATCCTAATAAAACGATTAAAATTATAAACGGCTGTGAATTCAGTGCTGATTATAAAGATAAATCTATTCACATTTTAGGATACTGTTTTGATGAAAATAATAAAGAATTAAATGATTTTATTACGTTCTTTAAAAGAAAACGAGAAGAACGTGTCGATGAAATTATAAGACGCTGTAATATAGAAGGTTATCATATTACAAAAGAAGATTTAATCAAACAATTTCCTGATACTAAAGCTTATGGCCGCCCACATATTGGTAAACTTTTAATTGATGGTGGATATGCTAAGGATGTTAATGAAGTCTTTAGAGGAATTCTTCGTAAGGATAGTCCTTGCTATGTGCCTAAGGTAAAAGTTGAGGTTCAACATATTATTGATATCATTCATAAAGCTGGTGGTTTTGCTGTTATGGCACATCCCAAGTTGGTAACTAGTGATGAGTATGTGGTGGAAATGTTAGCTTATGATTTTGATGGTATGGAGGTATATCACTCAAAGCATAATGATGATGATGTGGAGCGATATAAAGAATTCGCTAAAAAGCATAAGCTATTTATTACTGGTGGTTCTGATTATCATGGTATTTCAGGAAAAGAACCAGATAATTTTGGTGATTATTTAGTATCTGGACATGATGTATCAGAATTTATTAGTTTGTTATAAATAATGAGGTTGACTATGGAAGTCGTTGCATTTGTAGGTAGTAGTGGCACTGGTAAAAGCCATCGTGCGCTCGTAGTTGCTCATGAAAACAATATTGAATGTATTATCGATGATGGTATTTTAATTCACGATAATAAGATTGTAGCTGGTTTTTCTGCTAAAAAGGAATCTAGCCGATTAAAAGCTGTTCGTCGTGCCATTTTCCAAGATGAAGTACAAGTAAAATCAGTACGTGATCAATTAGATAAAATCAATCCTAATAAACTTATGATTATTGGTACATCCGATAATATGGTTAAGAAAATTACGAAAGCATTAGGCTTGCAAGATCCTGATCGATATATTCGTATCGAGGACGTTGCTACACCTAAAGAGATTGAAAAGGCACAACATGCTCGTCTAAAAGAAGGTAAACATATTATTCCAGTTCCAACGATGGAATTGAAACCTCATTTTAGAGGGTACTTAATTGATCCAATCAAAACTATGTGGCGTCGACGTACATTAAAAAAACAAGACCAAGATACATTGGGGCAAATTGGGTCAGAAGGCTTTGAACGTTCAGTAGTACGCCCTGCTTTCAGCTATTATGGACGACTCACCTTTGATGATGATGTAATTATTAAATTGATTCGCAATGGCTTAAAAAAAGTTGTCGGTGTTGATGAATCAAGTGTTATTTCTTTCAAAAAAAGCGATAAAGGCCAAAATGGTCTAGTCGTAGATATGGCTGTTGTTATTGAACATGGTTATCCTGTTAAATCATTAATGCAACAGGTGCAAAAGTCTGTTCGTAATGAAATCGAATATATTACTGGCATGTCTATTGAACGGATGTCCATAAAAGTTAAAAATATTATAGAAACAAAACGTAAGATTGTTAAAGTATAGGAGTTAGAATGAAGTCTTATTATATTTACACCTATGGTTGTCAAATGAATACTGCTGATTCTGAGCGCTTATCGCATCAGTTAGAATCTGTTGGCTATACACCTACAGAGGACGTAGAAACTGCAGATTTAATTTTATTAAATACTTGTGCAGTACGTGAGAATGCAGAAACAAAAGTCTATGGCCGCATAGGTGAGCTAATGAGACTGAAGAGAAAAAATAAAAACTTAATTCTTGCTGTTACAGGATGCATGGCACAGAAGAATCAAGCAGAAATGTTTAAGCGCGCTCCACATATTGATATTGTCTTAGGTACTCATAATATTCAACATATTAATGAAATGATTGAAGAGGTACAACGAGGTCATACACATCAAATCAATGTAGACATGGATAATTCCGTGTTACCTGAATTGGAAGCAAAACCTAATGGTACCTTTTATGCATGGGTACCTATTATGAATGGATGCAATAAGTTCTGTACGTACTGCATTGTTCCTCACGTTCGTGGCAGAGAAATTAGTCGTCCTGTAGATGCCATCGTAAAAGAGGTAACTGAATTAGGAGCAAAAGGGTTTAAAGAGATCACTTTATTGGGGCAAAATGTAAACTCTTATGGCTTAGATTTTAAAGATGGTACCGATTTTGGGACACTCATAGATGCTTTAGATGGCATTCCTGGCATAGAACGGATCCGTTATATGACGAGTCATCCTCAAGATATGACTAAATCTATGATAGATGCCCTTGGTCGATCTTCTAATATTGTTACTCATTTACATTTACCGATTCAATCTGGTTCGGACCGTATCTTGAAGAAAATGAACCGACATTATACAGTGGAGCATTATAAAGAATTACTTTCTTACTGTCGTGAGAAAATTAAAGATGTAGTTGTTACTACAGATATTATTGTCGGTTTTCCTGGGGAAACAGAGGAAGATTTCCAAGCTACATTACAATTATTGAAAGACGTACGTTATGATATGGCGTATACTTTCATCTATTCCAAACGTTCTGGTACGCCAGCAGCGACTATGGATGATCAAATTCCTGAAGAGGTTAAGCGTGTACGTTTGCAAACATTGATGGATGTGCAAAACGAAATCTCTTATGAGTTAAATAAACCTATGGAAGGACAAGTGTTCGATATTATTGTTGAGGGGCCAAGTCCTCGCGATGAAGTTATGTGGTTTGGTCGGACATCGGGCAATAAAATGGTATTATTCCCGAAAGACGATTCCTTATCAATTGGTGAAACAGTACCAGCCTATATTGATAAAGCACAAACTTGGGTTTGCTACGGTACAATACAAAAGGGGTAAGTATGGCAAAAAAGCAAACACCTATGATGGAGCAGTATTTAGATATTAAATCTAGATATCCTGATGAATTACTGTTCTTTCGCTTAGGTGACTTTTATGAATTATTTAATGATGATGCTCTAGTTGCATCTCGTGAACTAAATATTACCTTAACAGGACGCCCTACAGGAGATGAGGAACGCACACCAATGTGTGGCGTTCCTTTTCATGCTGCTGAAAGCTATATAGAAACATTAGTAAAAAAAGGGTACAAGGTTGCAATTTGTGAACAATTAGAAGATCCTAAAGCAGTTAAGGGTATCGTTAAGCGTGACGTTATTAAAGTTATTACACCGGGAACTGTGATGACTGAAAATGGTAATGATGCACGGTCTAACAATTTTTTATCATTATTTTATATGGTAAAAGATGCATGGATACTCGTATTTTCAGATGTATCAACTGGGGAAGTTATTTGGCATCGTATTACTGATTGTGAAAAACGAAGTGATATGTTTGATGCGCTCAGTATGTATCGTCCAAGTGAAATTATATTGCCTGAAGGAACTGTATTACCGCAAGATATAAAAGACTTTATGGATAATCAATTCAGCAATATTGTATTATCTCCATTTAGTACATATCATACACAACGAGAGGTAGCGGAAAAAGCAGTTACTCACTTTGGTGATTTAGGTCTTATGGAAGAGGATGTATGGGAAGCATTAGGGTATATGCTTTTATATTTAGAGGATATTATTAAGTCTGAAATTTCCCATATTAACTATGTACATCAATTGAGTGTAGGTAATCGCCTTATTTTAGATACATCTTCCTTACGTCATCTTGAAATTACCCATAATCTACGTGATGGTGGTCAAAAAGGTACATTACTCGATGTACTAGATCGTACGTTGACACCAATGGGGGCGCGTCTATTAAAGCAATGGCTTGAAAGTCCGTTGACTGATGTAAATCAAATTCAACGTAGACAAGCTGCCGTAGCAGAACTTATTACACGTGGAGCAGAGCGGTCTCATATCCGTAGCTTACTAGATTGTATTTATGACTTTGAACGTATCGTAGGTCGTGTAGAAACTGGCTCTGTGTCACCTAGAGATTTAACGGCTCTTCGTGAATCCCTAGCAGTATTGCCAGATATTAAAAATGTATTAGGCACATGTTCAAGCTTGGCCTTAACCGCTATTAATGACCGCATTCAAGACCATAAAGATATATATGATCTGTTATGTCGTTCTATTGCAGATCAACCAGCATTGACATTAAAAGAAGGCCGCGTCATTAAAGATGGTTTTAATCCAGATTTAGATGAACTACGTTCTTTAGCTACTAATAGCGAGCAGTGGCTAGCTAAGATGGAAGCCGACATTAAAGAGGCTACAGGTTTATCTAAAATAAAAACTGGCTATAATAAAGTGTTTGGTTATTATTTCGAAGTATCTCATAGTAAATCTGAACAAGTACCTGATTACTTTATTCGAAAACAAACTTTAGCTAATGCAGAGCGTTATATTACGCCTGAGTTAAAGGAGTTTGAAATCAAAATTCTTAGCGCTAAAGACAAGATAATCGCTTTAGAACATGAATTATATCAACAATTACGAAATGATATAAAACTTGTTATTAAAGAGGTACAAGAAACAGCTCGTGCTCTTGCGGATCTCGATGTATTGTGTTCTTTGGCACTAGTAGGTTACGAAGAGAATTATATTTGCCCTACCATCTTTATGAATGGTCAAATCAATATTCGAGATGGTCGTCATCCTGTAATTGAAAAATTCTTGAAGCGTGAAGTGTTTGTACCAAATGATATCGTTCTAAATCATGATGATGAGGAATTCTTGCTCATTACAGGTCCTAATATGGCCGGCAAATCAACATATATGCGTCAAGCTGCTATTTTGATGATTATGGCTCAAATTGGTTCCTTTATTCCTGCCCGTGAAGCATCTATTTCTCCAGTAGATCGTATCTTTACACGTGTAGGTGCTAGTGATGATATTTCTACTGGTCAAAGTACGTTCATGGTGGAAATGAAAGAGGTAGCCTATATTTTAGAAAATGCTACACATAACAGTTTAATCATCTTAGATGAAATTGGTCGTGGTACGAGTACCTTTGATGGTTTAAGTATTGCCCAAGCCGTAGTTGAGCATATTTGTAAGCATATTCACGGCAAGACATTATTTGCTACCCATTACCATGAGCTAATTGGTTTAGAAGAAAGCTATAGTAAATTAAAGAATTACACAGTAGCTGTTAAAGAAAAAGGTAAGGATGTTGCCTTCTTGCGCCGTATTATCAGAGGTGGCGCAGATCGAAGCTATGGTATTCATGTCGCGAGATTGGCAGGCTTACCGAACTCTGTATTAAAACGGGCAGAGGTAATTTTGGAATCATTGGAAGATCAAAGTCATGATGCTAGTGATTTAAATAACCGCGTAATTGGTGGACAATCTACTAATGTGATTAAAACGACTACAAAACAAGTGAGTGATTCACCACTAGGCAATTTATTTACTCATTCTGTAGTCGATAGCTTACTCGAAGTGGATGTAATGAGTATGACACCGATTGAAGCATTAAATAAATTATATGAACTACAAGAGGAGGCTCGTAAAGGAGGCGGGAAATAATGGCAACCATTCATGTATTGGATGAAACCACAATCAATAAAATAGCTGCTGGCGAAGTTGTGGAACGTCCCGCATCAGTTATTAAAGAGCTTATCGAAAACTCCATTGATGCATCCGCCACTAATATTGAGGTTGAAATTGGCGATGGCGGTGTAGCCTATATGCGGATTACCGATAATGGTATCGGTATGACGGAGGAAGATGCACGGCTCGCAATTTTGCGTCATGCTACCTCTAAAATACAACATGTTGAGGATTTATTTGATATCGCTTCTCTAGGCTTCCGTGGTGAGGCATTAGCTAGTATTGCTTCTGTATCTCATTTCTCTTTGACTACGCGAAAAGCAGACTCTGATTTGGGCACTCGTATTACCGTAGATGGTGGTACTTTCACCGATTGTATTCCTTATGGTGCGGCACCTGGTACGACAATTGAAATTAGAGACTTGTTTTATAATACGCCAGCCCGTCGCAAATTCTTGAAAACAGAGCGTACAGAATCTTCTAAAATTCAAGATATTGTAGGCAAACTGGCTCTTAGTAACCCACATATTTCTTTTAAACTTATCGTAGATGACCGTGTGGCTATTATTACGCCTGGAAACGGCAATATTGGTGATACGGTAGCTGCATTATATGGCTATAAAACAAAGGATGATATTTTCACTGTTGCATATGAAAGTGACTCTATTTATATCGATGGTGTAGTTAGTAAACCTACGCTTCTTAAAAGTACAAGAATTTGGCAAACTATTATCGTTAATAACCGTGTTATTTCTGATAAAACCATCATGAAGGCTATCGATAATGCATACCATGCATTATTACCTAAAAACGGTCATCCTTTAGTGGTACTTAATATTACTGTACCTGCTGGTATGGTTGATATTAATGTTCATCCACGGAAGAGTGAAGTAAAATTCTCTGATGATAAGATAATATTTAAAGCTGTTTATCATGGCATTTTAAACGCCTTAAATAATCCTCTACATGAGCGATACGAACGAGAATCATCTTCTTATATAAATGGCACAATTAATAATGGAGCTGATTTCCATAATAATGAAACCAATAGTAATGATGTAAATACTAACAGTAATGCTATAGTTACTAATTCTAGTTCTTATGGTAGTTTATCTCCCCATGACAATAGTACATATGATTCCTATAGAACACCTTCTGTGGTACAAGATAAGATGCAGTCTGCTGAGCATATAGCTACTGCGGTAGATTATGACAAAGTATTTGGTGGTCGCCGTACTAAAGGATACGAAGTCATGCGCGATGAGACTACACAGTTTGTAGAGAGTCTTAAGACTAAGGGCTTTATACCACCTCCGCCAAAGGCTACTTATGAACAGTCATCCTTTACAGACGAAAGCTTCGATGCTGTTCCTACTGAATATACTAGTTATACGAAGGAAGACGTTGAGAAATTTAAGTCTTTAGCTCAAGATATTCGTGAAGAAAATACAGAGGAGCGTACCATTCAAAATTCTGGATTCTTACCTATGGGGCAAGTCGCTTCTTGTTATATTTTGGCTAAAAAGGGTGATGATCTCTATATAATAGACCAACATGCGGCTCATGAACGTGTACGTTATGATAAGCTTTGTAAGTCTTCTGAATCCATTCCTATGCAATCTATACTTGTGCCTCAATATAGTGAGGCTACAGATGATGAAATGAATTTGGTAGAGGAAGAGCGAGAAACCTTACTCGATCTTGGCTTTGATGTAGAGTTAGGTGGCCCAACAAAGATAAAACTTGTAGGTGCTCCTGTAGATTTAGTTGAATCTAAAGCTTTTGAAATTCTCCAATATGTATTTTCTTACTTACATGATCATCAACAGCCTACTAAGGCTCAGTTGCGACATGAAATGCTAGCCTATGCATCTTGTAGAGGGGCCATTAAGGCAGGTCATAATTTAAATATGTATCAAATGACTACCTTAATTGAGGATCTCTTTAGTACAGAGAAACCGTACGTATGTCCTCATGGTCGTCCAACGATAATCAAGTTTACACCTGATGAATTAGGTAAATTATTCTTACGGTCTTAATATGAATATACTAACCACATCTCAAAAATCTAATGAGGCCATTCAGGAGGAAGCCAAAGCACTGGCTTCCTCTATGCATATGACATATATTAAACGAGGTAAAACATCGATACCAGCCTTATTTGCTAAGTATCAATGCGAATATATTGCGGTTCTTGCTGGTTCTGGATTAACGATTCATTTCCCAGAAAATCAACAACATACCTTTCATTTGTCTATGGCTCAATTACGTATATTACGTTTACAACGCGGTGAAGGTGATCATCTAGTTAATGCGGTACAAGTCATATTAGATAAAAAAGGATTATCTAATAGAGATAGATTTACCTTTTTAGACTGTACAATTGGTCTTGGTAGTGACAGTATTGTAGTGAGTTATGGTTACCCACAGGCTCAAATAACTGGCCTAGAAGGGTCTTTACCTATATGGCTTGCCACTAGTCATGGTTTAGCTCATTATATTCATAGTGATGATAGTGTAACGAATGTATTGCGACGTATTAAAGTAAATCATGATACCTTTGAGCACTATTTACCAAAACTACCTGACAATAGTATTGATATTATTTATTTTGATCCTATGTTTGAAGTTCCTGTAGAGGAAAGTCCTCAATTCAAACCTCTTCGGGGACATACTGTGGAAAGTCATATAGATGATAAAATCATGGCACAGGCTATGCGTGTTGCCACTTATGGTGTTATTATTAAAGAACGACCATTTAGTTCGGTCTTTCAAAACTATCCACCGCATCAATGGGTGGGCGGAAAATATAGTCGTATAGGCTATGGTGTATATATGAAGGAGTTAATGTGAATCCCTTAATTACCATCGTTGGACCAACGGCGGTAGGCAAAACAGATCTTACCTTGAAGTTAGCAGAACAGCTACATGCTGAGGTTATTTCTGGTGATGCTTATCAAGTATATAAACAACTCAATATTGGTACCGCTAAACCATCGGTGGATGAACTTAACCGTGTAAAACATCATCTTATCGATATATTAGAACCAAATGATTCATATTCAGTATCTATTTTCCAAAATCAAGCTAAAGAGATAATTGGTAGACTAAATGACAGGAATATTCTACCTATTCTGTCTGGTGGTACAGGGTTATATGTTCAATCGTTATTAGAAAACTATAACTTTAATAACGTTAAGCCTGATGAAAATTTACGATTAGAACTAGATGAGCTATTTAATACTAAAGGTATAGATGGTTTACGAGAATATGCTTTCATATTAGGAAGAAAACATAATATAGAAATTCAATATAATGATAAGCATCGTTTGTATCGAGCTATTGAAATATTACATCATGGTGATGTAGATTCGTTACGTAATCAGACAAAAGATGGTGTATCTTATAAAGGGCCTGTTATTGGTCTTATGAGAGATCGTGATCAGTTATATGAACGCATTAATTTACGCGTTGATATGATGTTTGATGCAGGTTTAATTGAAGAAGTTGAGCAACTTGTTAGGTCTGGTGTAAATCCTGACTGCCAAGCCTTTAAGGGTATTGGTTATAAAGAGGTTGTAGACTATATAAATGGCACTATTAACCTTGATGAATGTAGAGATTTGATCAAGAAAAATACTCGTCATTTCGCAAAGCGACAAATCACTTGGTATAAGCGTATGCCATATATTGAATGGATTCATATTGATAGTAATACATCTAAAGATTTTATATTTAATAAAGCTATGGAATTAATCCGTAGAGAAGGATTAGCATGACATTAGAAGAAATACGTAGTAAAGCCCTTGAGATGGCTGAACCTGAATTTAAAAAGTTTGAACCTATTGCATTGGCCAATACAAAAAAGGTATTAGAAGCATTTAAAGAGTGCCAAGTATCTGATTATCACTTTACAGGTACTACAGGTTATGGTTACAACGATGTGGGCCGTGAAAAGCTAGACGAAGTATTCGCCTATGTATTTAAAGGTGAAAAAGCCATCGTTCGTCCTCATTTTGTTTCTGGCACACATGCATTAGCAACAACTCTGATTTCTTTAATGGGCAATGGTTCAAAAGGGACTGAATTTATCTATGCAGTAGGGGCTCCTTACGACACGATGCAATCTGTTATCGGTGCATCTCGTGAGGTGCGTGGATCTCTCGTAGAAAAGGGGTTTACCTATACAGAGGTGCCTTTAAAAGATAATACGTATGATGTAGAAGCCATCGCTAATGCTGTTAATGATAATACGAGGGTAGTAGTGATTCAACGCTCCCGTGGTTATAGTACGCGCGAACCATTATCTATTGCTGATATTAAAATTATTGTAGATGCTGTAAAAGCTAAAAACTCGAATACGATTTGTTTCGTAGATAATTGCTATGGTGAGTTTACAGAGCTCCAAGAGCCATTAGAAGCAGGTGCTGATATTATGGCTGGTTCTCTCATTAAGAATGCAGGGGGCGGCTTAGCGCCAACAGGTGGCTATATCGTAGGTCGTGAAGACTTAGTAGAAGATGCAGCGTATCAACTCACTGCGCCAGGACTTGGTGATCATATGGGCTCTTATGCACCTGGTTACCGATTGTTCTTCCAAGGTTTATTTATGGCTCCTCACGTAGTATTACAAGCTCTTAAAGGAGCTGTATATACAGCTGCAGTAGGTGAACTGTTAGGATATGATGTATTCCCTAAGGTAAATGCTGATCGCTATGATTTAATTCAAGCTATTAATCTAAAAAATGGAGAAGAAATGGAGCACTTCTGTGTAGGTATGCAAGCATATTCTCCTGTAGATGCCCACGTACATCCAATTCCTGGTGATATGCCTGGGTACGAAGATAAAATCATCATGGCCGGTGGTACCTTTGTACAAGGTTCATCTATTGAATTGAGTGCAGATGGTCCTGTTCGTCCTCCGTATACGATTTTTATGCAAGGTGGCTTAGTATTTGAACATTCCATGCTCGGTATTC